>PPYF01241807.1_pt1 | contig 41426 bp, 65 predicted proteins | sample 1559871 | NCBI WGS metagenome assembly PPYF01 (sample SAMN08240021, study PRJNA423297) | Human gut metagenome, whole genome shotgun sequencing project.
TCTCAGCACCTCCCTTCCAGATGGGCGACCTGGCGGCCATAGGAGCACCCAGCCGCTGCGGCTGCCTGCACGATCTCGTCAATACTCTGGTCGGTGGTCTGGCACCGCTTGCTCCAGGCTTTGGCCCGCAGCTGGGCCTGCTTTTGGAGGGCTTTCCGCTCCCTGAGGTGCTCCTCGTTCCATCGACGGTTATTTTCTTTCTTGCGCTTTTCCAGGCAATCCGGGCAATACAGCTTGCGGCTGTTCACGTTATGCATCACTGCCCCGCACATCTGGCAGGTGCGGGTATAAATGGCGTTACTCATCGGTTGGCTGCCTCCTCCCAGTGCTCATCCGGCCGTGCGTGCTGCCGATGCACCGGCCGGCCGATGCGGTCAGCCTCCATCTCCAGCCAGCGGGCATAGCCCACACAGGGCAGCGCCAGCGCAAACACGGCCACAGCCGCCAGCGAGTACCCAATCATCCCGCCGAACGTGGCGGCCGTCTCCACGCCGCTGGCCACCAGCAGGCTGGCGAAGCCTGCCACAATGGCACCGGTGTAGCACATTTTTGCCCGCCGCAGCAGGGCTTTTTTAGTTGGTTTCATATGTCCTCCTCCATCTGGATCTTGGCCAGCTCAATGAGCTTTTTGTAAACCTTGCCGTGCTTGTTGTCTCCGTGAGTTTCCTGCACCTTTGCGGCAAACTCGTCAAGGTCCCCGTAAAAGCAGCCGCAAGTAACTCGTACTTTTCCATCCGCGCATCTAAAAAAAGTGGTAGTCCCATAACGGCTGCCGATCGCAGAAATCCAAAACGTGTCTTTGGGTGCTTTGATTTCAGCATCGCCAGCAACCCGGGCATCGCCGAAGACCCGAGCATAGCCGGAAACCCGAGCATTGCCGGAGACCCAAGCATCGCCAGCAACCCGGGCATCGCCGAAGACCCAGGCGTTGCCGTAGACATGGGCGTTGCCGTAGACCTGGGCGTTGCCGTAGACCTGGGCGTTGCCGTAGACATGGGCATTGCCGTAGACCCGAGCATTGCCGGAGACCCAAGCATCGCCAGCAACCAGGGCATCGCCGAAGACCCAGGCGTTGCCGGAGACCCAAGCATCGCCAGCAACCCGGGCATCGCCGAAGACCCAGGCGTTGCCGTAGACATGGGCATCGTCGAAGACCCAGGCGTTACCGTAGACATGGGCATTGCCGTAGACCCAGGCGTTGCCGTAGACCCAAGCATCGCCAGCAACCCGGGCATCGCCGAAGACCCAGGCGTTGCCGCAGACCCAGCATCCACCATCATGAGAGAGGTTTTCCTCTTTCTCAATCCAGCCGCCAAGGTCGCCAGCAGCTACATCCCCGAAGTCCTTCAACGCCCGGATGCGGTGCAATTCAACGCCGCAAAAATCCTTGGTTTCTCCTGTAAATTCGTATTTTTTCATACTCCATAAACCTCCTCAAGCTCGTAAAAATCTTTTACCCAGCGGATGAACCGTGCCCGCGAAATGTCCGGCGCGGCCCGCTTGGTATCAACGGAAGGGACAGACCAGGAAGGGAAAAGACCTGCCTGGATTTGCGCGGAAAGTGTGCTCTCGCTCTTCTCAATCCCGTTCGATCGCAGCACTTCGCAGCAGTCGTGGATCCCGATTGACGGCGTCTTTGGACACATTGGCCTTGCTCCTTTCCATCCGCCCCGACGGGGCGGTCTTTCTGAAGGCTGCGTTGTGCAGCATTTTCGACGGAGTCTTGCATTTCACGTCGTCCGCCACGAAAAGCGCCTGTTCAAGGTCTTCCACGATGATGCCAAAATCATCGGCCATGGCCTGCCACATATCCGACTGGAACTTGTAGTAGGCGTTCTCCGCGTGCAGCTTGTGCCGCTGTTGGAGTTTCTGGTACTGAGTGATCAGCGCCCGGATATTGTCTTCAAGCTTCATGCTTGCCCCTCCTTGATCGTCCGTGCCGTCAGTGTCATTCTGAGCCACCTCTGTCAAACAGGCTGGTCTGTCCGTTGGTCTGCTGGATCAGCATCACGGTGTTAGTGCTGGGCTTCCAGCGCTGGATGTACTCCACGGCTTCATCAAAGCGCTTGCGGGGGATGTTGCCCACGCTGTTCACCCGGAACCAGTCCTGCACATCGTGGTTGCACTCGCTGTACACCTTGCGGCGCACGTGGTTGTCAATGTAGGCCGGGGTGTCCTCGCCGCCAAGCGCCCCAATGACGGCCCGGCTGATGGCCTTGCGCAGCACACGCTGCTGGTTGTAATCCACCGTCATGGTGTTTTCTAGCGCCGTGAGCCGCTGCTCCTGTCTCTGGGTGCGGTCGTCCAGCAGGAACAGCGCCTGCATCTCCTTGCTGAGCTTGGGCATCATGTAGCTGCCGGTCTTGCGCAGGGTAGGCAGAACCTCGCTTGTCACCCACCGCTTGAACCGCACCGCACCTTCCAGCTTGCTGCCAAAAATCAGGCTGTACACGCCAGATTCGTTGATGATGGTCATACCTCTCGGGGTTTCAAAACTGTCGTTTTGGCAGTTTTGCTTGTCTTGCTCATCAACGTGCTTTTTCAGCGCGCCGAACGTGTCACTGTACCCAAGCGCTGCGGCAATGTCCTTGCCCACGAACCACGGCTCGCCGTTCTGGTCTACCGTGCGGATGTCCCCAAACTCGGGGTTGTTAAAAATTTGAATGGAGCTCATGCGCTCATACCTCCTTTTCTTTGATCAGTTCGCTGACTGCTGCTTCCATCTTCTCGCGGATGCCGTGCGGCTTGCGCTTGCTGTTCAGGATCATCGAACAATAGCTCTTTGTCCACCCAAGACGTTCTGCAAGCTGTCCCAGCGTGACCTCGTTGTTGTGCATTCTGCCGATCAATCGACCAGTCCACAGTTCAGGCACTCTTACACCTCCGTTTCAAATGTGGTTTGAATCGCTTCCATGATGGGCGCAAGCTCTTCCAGCGTGCTGTACTTCTGCCGGTAGGTTTGTGCATCCCGCCGCGCGTCTGCCATCATCTGGTCATACAGCGCGGGATTTTGCAGCACTTCCTGCATCGGCATATAGCAGCGCACGCCTTCCTGTGCCTGCGCGTCATCCGCTTCCGGCTCCGGCTCCGGCTTCCGAACAACGTCCTCAAACTTGAGCGTTTTCCGTTCGATGACCCGGACATTGACATATGCCCTTACCGGCGGGCGGGCATCCACCCGAAGGATGCGCACCGACCCGATCATCTTCCGCGCCTGCCCCTCCCGGTACCTCTCAGCGGCAACATCGTCCCGCCACTCAAAGTCCTCGTGCAGCACCGAATCTTCCGGTCGTGCATCCTCGACCACCGCCTCTGGGGTCAGCTTGCCTTCCCGCTTGCGGATGCTTTCAAACGCATCATGCGCCTGTTCTGCGGTAGCGTGGTAGAACGACTCTGTTTTTTTGTCCTTCCATGCATACCCTGCAATTTGTTTCATGCTTGAACCTCCTTGGTTTATTTGGCAATCCATGCCAGCCATATCGGAGCTTACCAAAACTCGCCTGGCCTCACCTCGCCAGCCTGACCAAACTTGACCGTTCCGCAACAAAGCTCACCATATCGCGCCATGCCAGCCATCCCCAACCACGCCATTTCTTACAGTGCCGCACCCAGCCTCACCAGCCGAACCTATCCATATCAAGCCTCTCCGCAGCTAAACACACCCCGACAGCCTAGCCAAGCCTAGCCCTACCCGACTGCGTCCCAACTCACCTTGCCTGTCCACGCCAGCCTTACCGAAGCGTACCATACAGAAGCAAACCTAACCGGGACACGCCCCGCCTGCCAAAGTAATCAGACATTGGGCTGCACATGGAACTTGCCGTTGATTCCGCCCTTCTCGATGCGCCATTCACCGATGCCGCACATATCGCCGCCAAGCTCGATCATGTTGACCAGGCTTTCCTCGTCGATCATGCCGTTCTGATTGTACTCGATCACAAGATCGGCATACCAGTTCTTGAATTCCGGGCGGTAGCGCAGGTCAGACGTGCCCATGCCGATCTTTACCTCATCTTCCCGGTGCTCAAACTTTGGCTTACCCTCGTCAACGGTCTTGATCTCGATGAACTCCGTGCTGTTGGTGCCAAAAACATGAAACAGACCGTTGCCGGTCACTTTGTTCTTCATGTAGCCCAGGCGGTACGCAGCTGAAATAGCCGCCGCCTTTACTGCACAAGCAGGGAAACCGAACCGCTCCGTTGTGCCGTATTTATCCAGAAGCTCCTTCGTCCAGTCGGAATATGCCACGTCCGGCTTGCCATCCAGCCAGTAGAGCGCCTCGGCGGTCTCGCCATACGGGTTCTTTGCCACCTTGTCCTTTTTCAGGAGCTTCTTGCCCTGCTGGGATGCAAGCATCTCTTTCTTTGCCTTCTCGCTCCATGCGTGGACGATCAGGCTGCTGTCGCCAACGATGCGGATCTGGAAAATCTTCTTATCGGGGCGACGGATGATGATGGGGGTGATTGCGTTGTCTGATGCTTTCATGCTTTTTTCTCCTTTTTCAATGGGTTGGTCAAAATACCAGTTGAAAAAGTTTACAAAGTGTGTTACTATGTAGTTGCGGAATACAAGTAAAAACAGCTTGAGCGGTTACCCGCTGGGGCTTTGTGTTTTGTAAACTATTTTAACTGACAGCGCTATTATAGCAGTTACTTGGGTAACTGTAAAGAGTTTATTGTAAACTTTAGTAACTTTGTCATACTGCACAAAAAAGGCGGCGCTTTTATGGCATTTTACGATAACTATCTGCATTTGTGCGAGAACGCCGGTAAAACGCCATCCGGCGCGGCTTTGGAAATGGGATTGTCGAAGCCGACAGTCAACCGCTGGAAAAAAGGTGGAGGACTGACGGATGCAACTGCATTAAAAGTGGCCGCTTACTTTGGCGTCACGGTTGCCGAGCTGAAGGGCGAAGATCAAAAAGAAAAGCCCAATACCTTAGATGGCATTGAGCTTGAAAAATTGTCACCAGCCCGCCGGGCGCTGCTGGAAGCGCTGGATGGCATGGAGGACGAAAACATTATGAAAATTGTTCGGATTGCTCAGGCGGTCAAAAAGGAGCTTCCAGAGTGAGCGTACATCTTAATAAAAAAGAACTTGAACTGCTGAAAGCCCTCGATCGGGAGTATCCCGGTGGCGTTGAACGGACAAAAGAGCTGTTCCAAGACGCTATGACGCTTGAAGAACTTGGCCTTGCAAAATCGTCTGCAACGGGGTTCATGCAGTCCGGGTTGCAAATCACCGAAGCCGGAAAGCAATTTTTGCGAAAGCGCAACGCAAACCAGTTTTCCTGTCTGATGAAAATAGCAGGCGGCATCGTCACTTTGCTCCTGATTCCGGTGCTGGTAAATCTGATTTCTGATTATGTATTACCGGTACTTTTCAAATAGGAACCACTCGGCCGCCCAGACAAAGCGATAGAAAATATCGTAAACGAAGAAGCGCCGGATCCGGTGCTGGTTTTTAGGCTTGTACCATTTTCCGTCCTCGTCTTGCTTCAAAATGTTCAGTTTACAAAACAGCATAGACCCTCCGAATGACTTCTTGAAGTTGCTTTTCAGATAGCGAAAGAACCTCGCTGGTGGCAAGACGCACAAGTTTGTCGTGCGACTCTTTTTCTTCCAGTATATCATGTTTTGCAAACTTTGTGCTATTTTCTTGCACTTTCTTTTCCTCCTTTGGCAATTTCCTTGATAACATAGTTTTTCGGCAGCGGGTTAGCTGCCTATTTTTGTATATGTGAGGCATGAACCATGAAAAGAAGAACCTTTCTTGCGCTTGGATTGACCGCGGCTTTGTCCCTCCCTTTTGCTATGTCTGCATTTGCAGATGATGTGCAATACAAAAACGGTCAGACGGTCGAATACTCTGGACACACGGACTTTGGCTATTTCTTTACTTATACTTCCGGTGACGGAAAAATAAACTACAAGTGCTTCTCTGTTGTAAACAATGGAGATCGGAAATATGTAGCCGTAAAAGAGAACCTGTATGATTATTACCAGGCTGCTTTGAATGACAAGGATTTAGTTTTCAAAGGAAACTACCAGCGCCGGGCCGATGATGGCGCTCCTGTATTCACTGCAATATGGGAAGTTGTAACGAATGATAAAGGGAAAGAGGTTTTAAGCGGGATTGAAAATTATGTAGCACCTGTGCTCTATCAACCCGGTACGACTCCTAATTTCAAATTGTTCAGCGACCTATATGATGATATCACTGCATCCGCTCCGGATGACGGCTCTTATATGACCATCGACACAAACCCCCTCAACATGAAAAACGGTTCTATTCTCTTCAACGATATGGCATTGGAACACATTCAGTTGACCAACAACGTGCTGGGTCTTCCCAGCTGGATTTATGAAGAGATGGGAAAAACTCGCGCTTTGGATGGCCGACAGAAAGAAGTGTTTGACCATGTGACGGTAACATGGACATACCATCCTGATCAGGGCCTTGAGGTAACATACAGAACCAACCAGTAAAGTGGAGCTGATTGGAATGAGCAGGCTGCAAAAAGCGCAAAAAGCTATTTGAGCTCGATGTCTTTCTCTCGTTCCGGCTTGATTCAGCAGTTAGAATATGAGGGCTTTACGCCAAGCCAAGCTGAATATGGCGCAGCTGCAAATGGATATTAAATTGTAAATCCGTTTACAATCGCATTATACAACCTTGTGTTGTCGTAGTCAATGGGTTTACCCATCACTCTTTTTGATGGGTTGCATCGAGTTGTTGCATTTTTTGCAACAGCTCCCCTGCTCCGGTCTCTGCGCCGCTGGGCGTTTTGGCCGTCATGTGTAATGCGTGCAGGGTATTGATCTTGCGGGCGGCGTACATGGCGGCAAGGGCTTGCTGCTCCGGGGTCATGTCAACGTAGCAGGCAAGCGCGGCGCGGATGTGCGTGCAAAAGCGGCTCATCTTCTCCATAGTCAGTCCTCCCAAGGCTGTGGTGTGCGGTTGGTGCCGGTCAAAACGGTGGCGGGCATACCGTCGATGATGATCATTTCGGTTTCTTTACCGTTTCTTTGCTCAAAATCCATTTTATTTTCCTCTCTTTATTGTGTATTCTGTTCAGCCTATAAGCAAATTCTAGCACAATAAAGAAAAAAACTGGAAGGACGTCTATTTTGTCGAACGGCACGGGTTTTTCCTGTGCTGTTTTTTGATAGAACGGCATTGATTTTTTGTGGAGGTGTGAAGGTATGAGTTATTTTTCGGCGAAACGGATCGGCGAAATGCTGGCAATGGTGCGCGTTTCGGCAGGCTTGAGCCAGACCGACATGGCAAGGCGTATCAACAAAGGCCGTGCGACTGTGCAAAGTTGGGAGTGCGGGGCGTCCAGCCCGCCCGCTGACAAGATCATGGATTGGTTCGAGGCGTGCGGATGCTCCCCTCTGGCACCATTTCAGGAGATGCTGCACCCAGATCTATACCGAAAGCCGACAAGCGCATTGCCGGACGAAGAACTCGATGCCGCACTGGCTGCCTACTTTGACACCGCGCCGCGCATGATCAAAGAGATGTTGCTTTTTATCATCCTTGGCGAGCATGGCAGCTACCCGCCAGCCGCGATCGCCGAGGTGTGCGCAAACCTGCACACGCCTCTGCAGAACAAAGTATCAGTTTGCGCGCAGGTCATAGACAACTACACCTGCGCCGTAGATACCAGAACAGACCCGGTGCCAGATGCACCGCACCCCCCACTGGAGCTGCTTCGGGACGCCTACAAGGCCGGAAAGCAGGCCGCCCGGAGCGGAAAGAGCGCCTATACCACAAAACGAGGTGAAAAGCCATGAAATGCGTCAGGTGTGGCCGCGAAGCCCCGGACGGGGCCTTGTTTTGCCCGTGGTGCGGAAAGCGGCAGTCCGGAAACGCTCCGCCGGCACAACGAAAAAAACGCCGCCGTCCGAAGGGCAGCGGCAGCGTGTATAAGCTGAGTGGGACAAGGTCAAAACCGTATGTGGCCCTGACAGCCAAGCGAGACGTTCTGGGGACGTTTGCGACGCCGGGCGAAGCAGTACAAGCGCTGGACGCTTACAACGCCCAGAATACCCCCGCAGCGCGTCTGAAATGCACTTTTGCGGATGCCTACGCCCAATGGAAAACGCAACCCAAGTTTGACAAGCTCAGCACTGACATGAAAAAGGGTTATGAGCTGGCCTATGCAAAGGCTGCACCGCTGTATGACCGACAGCTCCGGGACTTAAAAGCCGCAGACTATCAACAGGTGATTGACCAGATGGTGGAAAAGGGCCTCTCCCGAAGCTCCTGTGAAAAACAGCGAACGCTTTTTAGCCAAATCTGCGAGTGGGCAATGGCGCAGGACATCATAAACAAAAATTATGCCATGCTACTGCAGCTCCCGGCGGCTACAGGAAAAGCGGAGCGCACTCTGACTGCAGCCGAGATAGAGCAGATCAGCATCTACCAGAATGACCCAAAATTCGGGCAGACGGCTCAGATCGCCATGGTGCTGCTGTACACCGGTATGCGCATTGATGAACTGCTCTCTATGCGCTGTGAGGACGTGCATCTGAAGGAGCACTATATGCAGGGCGGCGAAAAGACCGAGGCAGGCAAAAACCGCATTATCCCGATTCTTGAACCGATTTACAAGACGGTAGCTTTTTGGATGCTGAACAGCGGGTGCGAATGGCTGATACCATCCAAGACCGGCACAAAGCTGGACAAACGCAATGTGGCTACAAAATTCCGCGCCCTGATGCAGGAATGCCATATAGAGGGCGTGCATCCGCATACGCTGCGCCACACGGCCAGCAGCAAGATGGTGGAGTGCGGTTTAGAGAAGACCGCCGTGCAGGCCATCCTCGGGCACAAAAATTTCTCCACCACGGCAAACAAGTACGTGTCCCACAACGATCCAGCTTATTTGTTGCAGGAAATGCAGAAGATGAAGTACTGATTTGTTAGATTGTTTGTTAGATTATTACATTCATTTAGGAGATTTCAAGGTATTTTAAGCAAAAAGAAAAACGCACGGACGATTTATTTTCATCGTTCGTGCGTTTATTTTTGGAGCTGGTGACAGGAGTTGAACCTGCAACCCACTGATTACAAATCAAATTTATTTAGAGAATTAACGAAACAATTTGTGAAAGTGTTAGATTACTGTTAGCTTATGAATGGCATAAACTAATATGACTACTTATGTAAAAATAGCACATTTTGCCTATCTTTACAAGCTGCCTATCTTTTTCATTACAAGCTCGTATTCCTTTGGGTATGCAATTTTTATTGCGCTCATGTGCCTGTCCAGTACCTCCATCAACCCGCTGAACGGCACAGCGCTTGCAGCCTCTACAAATTCGCTCTGCGGTTCTTGCGGTCTTGTGGAATACTCCATCTGCATAACTGGTTCAGGCTGCGGAGCGGGGCTGTTTTCCCGGCTTTCCGCTTCGCTCAACTCATTTCGCACAGTGCAGAGGGCGGCAAGCTTTTCCACGCTCTGCCAGTTCGTTTCTTCGCATTTCAGTTTGCGGATGTGCTCGTTTATCTCTACGATGTCCATGCCTGCCGCCCCCTTATCACATATTGTTCAGGATGTCCAGAGCACGTTTGTATGCGTCACGCTCGGCGCCGGTTGCGTCCTGCATCATGCTTTCGATGTCAGAGATCATCTTTTCCCGACCATCGCCGCGCGAGTAGTGACCGCGCACATAGTGCCGCCCACGGTTTGCGTAGCTGTTGCCCCGGTTATAGTTTTCGGTACGTCCGTAGTTGCCGCGCATATCGGCTTCCCACTCACCAGCACGGCTATAATCGCCGTCCTCCAGCATCATGATTTTGTCGATATTTTTGATGGTGTCGGTCAGCTTATGTACGGTATCCAGAACGCGCTCGTTCAGGCCGTTCTTGGCATCGCGGTTGTACTCGTCCAGCTCCTCGCAGAGCATTTCACGCAGATCATAGAGATTCTTACTCATGCTGTACTCCTTTCCTTATGCAACGCGCTCAACGATCAGATTGCTGTTTGCAATGCTGATTGCCTGCGTGCTAGTGTTTTTGAGCGCCACAGTAACGCAGCAGCCGCGCGGCACCTCGATGAAAGCGGCCACGAAAACGTTGAAGTAATTTTCGACTGCCGCCGGGGTGACAATGGCTGTCGCACTGGTCAGCGCCTCGCCGCTGACAGACAGCGCCACAGAGATAGCACCCACAGTGCCGCCGGTAGGGATGGCGATGTTGCCACCAAAACTCACTTTAAACAGTGCCTTGCACTGGTTCGTAAGTCCACGCAGCGTCACATTGCCAGCACCTGCGCGATGGTTGATGCAGTTTGACCCCTTGATAGCGGTTTCGGTCAAGGGAAGATTCTGACCGGCTGCCACGGTCTGAATCGTGGTAGAGGTAAATTCAGCCATTATTCGCGTCCTCCTTTTCTGCACAGACATCCGCTTTACTTGCATAGATGTTTTTCAGCACATCCATGCAGGAAGCCGAAAAGTCCGGCCGTTCAGTGTCCAGCAAAGTCCGCACGATTGAACTGTATACGCTCAGATCCATCATGCTCATTTTGTTTTTGTCCATGCTGGCCAAATGGTCAACAAACTGCTGCTTCAAGTCTGTTACGGTCATTTGAATGCTCCTTTCATAATAAAAGCGCCGGGACTGCTGCCCCGGCGCTCTGGTTTGCAAAATCAGCTCAGGGGCTGAACAGACTACGAATTGTAGTCAGTTGCCGTTATTCGGTTATGCACAGCCGTTACAGCCGCAACCGGTGCCGCAGTTACCGTACTGATAAGGTGCGGGAACCGGGAATGCGGGCACGGGGCGCGGATTGTAGTAGGCCAGCTGACCGCTCATGTAGGCCTTGAGCGTTTCGTTCTGGGCTGCCTGAGATGCCGCAAGCTGTGCTGCGAACAGCTGCTGACCCTGCTCAGCGATCTTTGCGTCCTTTGCCTCGATGCGCTGTGCGGTCAGGGCGTCAAGGATGGCGCGGGCGTTCTGGTTCTGGTTGTCGATGATGTCCCGGGTGGTGTTCTGCACCGTGTTCCGGGTCTCGCAGGACTGGGTAGCCAGATTGTAGTTGACGCCCTGGATAGCGGACCGGGTCTCGCAGCAGCAATTCTGCTGCTGCATCTGCATGGCAAACAGCTGCTGCATGAACGCCGCCTGCTGGTTTGCGCGGCTGATCTCTGCGGACATAAAGCCGTTGTTTACGGTCTGCTGCACACCGTTGACAAGCTGCGCCTGCTGATAGAAGCCATCACACATGCCGTTGTTGATACCATCCATCTTGCGCTCGATGTTTGCAAAATCGGAGGTCAGGACGTAGCCGTCAACGACACTGGCACCGGTGTTGCCATTGCCGCCCCAGTTGCCGCCCCAGCCGCCGCAGAAGGCAAACAGGAACAAGATGATAATCCACCATGCGCCATCATTGCCAAAGCCAAAGCCGTTGCCGCCGTTGGTGTTTGCGGGCTGAACAGGCATGGTCAGAACCGCAGAATCGGAAGAAAGAGACATTTTTGTACTCCTTTCGTGTGTTTTGAATGAATTTTATGCTTGAACCGTGGCCACGGTTACGACTTAATGGAGGAACTGCTGAAACTGCTGCGCCATCGCCTGCAGTTGATTCAGCTGGTTTTGTGACATTTTGCCGGATTGCAGCAGCTTTTGCACCTCTGCTTTCGGGTCGCCCTGAAAGTTGGCCTTGAACTGCTGGAACTGCTGCATCATCTGTCCGAACTGGCCCATAGGCTGGCCCATAGGGCCGGACATAGCAGGCATACCGCCGCTCAGAACGTTAAAAAGAGGGTTTGCCATAATTACTTGACCTCCGTTTCAGGCTTTGCGGGCTCTTGCTTTTCCAGCGCCGCACAGCGGGCTGCCAGAGCGTCAAACTCTGCTCGGGTGACAAATTCCACGCCGGGCTGCTGCGCCGTCTGAGGGGGCATTTTTGCCGCCGTGGTGCGTTCCTTGTAGTCAAAGACGCGGAGAGGCAGCGGCATCCCGCTGGAGTCGGTGCTCTTGATGTAAAAAGCGCTGTTTTCGCTGTCCATCAGCAACACGCTGTTGCCTGCGGCGACCATATAGGCTTTTGCCCCCTCTTCTCCCTGTACCCAGATGATGGAGGGCGTAGCCTGTGCTGTCGGCTGCTGCATCATGGGTGACTGATAGCCTGTTCCCTGTCTGAGTTGAGCGAGGTTGTCCGGCATTGGCTGGCCGTAGTATGTCGGCATCTGATACGCATACGGATTGTAAGGCATCGTTTACTCCTCCTTATACCAGTAGTAGATTGGGCATTCTGCGCCGCTGTCCCAGCTGTCCCACCACGCACCGTCGATCACGGTCAGGACGTGGCCGGAGCAGCCAAGCACGTACACGCCACGCGGGTACTCCCGGGCAAAATCTGCCACGGTGTAACAGGTGGTGCAGTCTTCCTCCACCAAACAGCGCTTGAACCCGCGCTTTTGAAGGTACGCGCCCCATGTGCGGTTGGCGCTGGGCATATCGCCGAGGGCGTAACCGGTGAGCGCCAGCGCAATATACGCTTGCTCCCAGCTTTGCCCGGTGGCAGCTGCAACGGCTCGCACTGCACAGTCTCCGACGCTGCTGCCGCGCGGGTTTGGGTTGAACTTGTGCCACATGAGCGCCCCTCCTTTTGCGGTTATCGTACCAGAATGCCACACCGGGAGAGACAATGAGCGTCAAACGAAGGACAAAAAAGAAAAGCGCCCACACGGAAAAATCCGCATGAGCGCTTGAAAAAAAACAAAACCCCCGATGCTCCAAACGGAACACCGGGGGTTTCTGCGTCTCCCGCATGGTACGCACTGCAAGTAGGCGGGCGGGAGACTGTTCAGCGCCGAATCTGGCGGCTGCTTTTTTAATTCTCCGTTGAGCACGGAGTTAGCTCTTGGACGACCCGACCTAATGCGCATCGTTGAGAGGCTGGTCGGGTTTCCTTGGGTATATTATACCACAAATCGTGCAAAAAGAAAACAGCGTAACCATGATGGCTGGAACCCATCAAGATTACGCTGTAGACCGAGCCATATAGAACCAAACTTTAAATAAGATATAATTCTAAAGGCGCTTAACACTTATCATGAGTGTATCACACATCAAGCACTTTGTCAATGCCTTTCAGCCGATAGCCTATTGCTGTCCGGCTGTAATGTGTCTGCGCTGCAATGTCCGGCAGCGGGAGCCGCTCAACGTACCGCAGTAAGGCTATCTTACGGTCTACCCTCCCAAGCGGTGCGCTTTTGATGGCGGCGGTCATCTGTTGCCGGTCAAGTCCTTGCAGCGCAGCGGGCAGCACCACGCGAGCCGCCGCCACAGGCAGCACCGAGCCAGAAAGGCTGCGGCAGCTGTCCGGCGTTGCGCACCATATTGCCAATGCTGGCGAAACGGTGACAAAATGTCACCAGTTTGTTGATATTGCCGAGATGGTATGTTTTCGTGAGGCCACGAAAACGTGCGCAGAGCAATTTCGTGATGTCACGAAATTGCTCTTGTGCGGCGTACATTTTGTTGACGTCAACAAAATGGTCGTATGTAGTGCTGCTCATGGTTAGTCCTCCTGCGTCACATCGTCCGGTGCATCAGTCTTGGCCTGCTCTGCGGCGGTGGCATCGGTGTGTACGGCCCCCACCAGCTGCTCCCATGCGGGGGTGTTAGGCTCCGGCAGAGTGCCATCCTCCACACCGGAGTTATCTCCGACCAGATACCGCAGATCGGAGCTGGTGATAGTCTTGCCCTCAGCTGCGCCCTCAAAAGTGATACAGCCGGTGCCCGGCAGCGCCGTTACAGCGGCAGGCACGTCCACGCATCCATTCACTGCCAGTGTGGTGGTGGACGTACCATCCGGCAGGTGCCAGCACGCCCGGATGGTCAGCCCTTCCCACTCGCCGGTCGGTCGGAGCTGCAGCTGGTAGATCCCCCGGGTGCACTCGTACCCTAAGGCTAAGATATATCCTCCTCCGTCCAGGCAGACATTGCCTGAGTTGGAGAGTGTTATGGTTCGCAGCAGCATATAGCTCCTCCTTCTCCTTAGTGGATCTGCTTGCGCAGCTGGGTCAGATAGGCTTCGGCCTGGCGAGCTTCAGGGGTAAAGGCGTTGTTCTTCCACCAGCCCCACAGGCTTGCACCCACAGTCATACTGGTGGTGATCAGCGTCTCCAGCTGCGCATCCTCAATGGGAATGATGGGATGGCCGGTGGCGCTCAGAATCTGGTTTGCCAGAGCAAGCCCCAGCACAGCAGTACGGACGATGGTGCCAGTCTCGATTTTTTTATTCATATGGTTCCTTTCTTCCATCTCAATCATGGATTTTGGGTGTTTTATTTAATGAGCGAGCAAAAAACGTAAAGATACCAACTTTTTTTGCGGTTTTTAGTCGGTGTCCTCTAAGGTGGAAATAGGCAGCACCGGCAGTGCAGCCATCGCTGGTTCTACAACTTTATGCATATGCCCATCACCTTTGCGCTGCTCGTACTCCCGAAACAACTCCCAAAAGGCGTCCGCTTCCATTACATTCCAGCTTCCTTGTCCAGTATAATAGCGGTAGCTCTGTAACAGGCGATCTCTAAGTTCGTTGCGTTCCAGTGTGCGCTGACTTTCTTCCATCTCTTGGAGACGTTGAGCGGTCTGCTGCTGGGTGCTGCGCAGTTCGGCGATCTCGCCCCGAAGCTCATCCTGGATTTTCAGACTCTGCGCCCGGTACTGGGGATAGCGGTTGATGCTATCTAAAGCTTGAGCCAGTTTTTCATCCCGCTCCTGTTCGGCGTCGTGGCGCTCTAAGATGTAGGTCTTCACCTTCCTGTAAAGTGCCAGGGCAAATCCAACAGCCAATCCAAACTCGACTACCTGCCAGAGCGTGATTCCTCCAAAGAGTGCCTTAAATTCTTCTGCTCCTGACATGGCTCACCCCCTCCACCGGCTCTTGCTGGCCCGGGTGTCGATATGTACCCAGCCCTCTGCCCTGCCCGTCTTGGGCGGATACACCCCGATGCCGCCCCGGCCGGGCAGCAGCTGCTCGGCATAGGCGGCCACCACATCCGGCGCGATGCCTGCAATCTTAAAGTCTGCCGCCCGGCCATACAGGTGCTGGCTGTAAGCAGCGCCGCCGCAGGCTTTGTTGTGGCCCGGCGTGCGGTATCCGCTGGTGATGGTCAGGGGTTTGCCAAAGTGCTCCCGGATTTTTTGCAGGATGCTCACCAGCTCCTCGTCTACAAAGACGGGGTCGCTGCCATCCCTGCACCTAAATTCCCGCACCCGGAAGTTGGCGCTGAGCTGCTTGTAGCCCTCTTTTGAGAGCGAGTACGCCTGGATCGCCATAGAATCAAACCTCCTTACTTTGCGGATGCGTCTGCTGCCATTGCATCCGTCTCCGGCATGACTTCCATCGGATACTGCGCCTGGATGGCTGCATCCAGCTTTGCCATGTCCTCCGGCGTAAGCTGGGCCTTGTCGTACCAGCCAAGTGCGTACTGCCGCACCTTGTAATCCGGCTCGTGGCCGACCATGCCCATCAGCGTATCCATCACAAAATCGTGCAAATTAAACATAAATCCTCCTTAAATCGTGCCGCCCAGCGCCACAACGGCGGCTCTGAGCTGCTGTATCTCGTGTGTCGGGTCAGCCCGCCCCGTCACGGTCAGGCTGCCCCCATCCGTCAGCAGGGTGTTTGTGCCCGCCAGCGCCGGGATAGGCTTGCCGCCGGTGGCTGTGATGGGGGTGGGGGTGGCGAGTTTGTAGGCGATTTGGACGGGAGTACCCGCGGCGTACTGGGCGGCGAGGTAAGATTTCAACGCATCACTTGTTGCGAAAGGCCCATCTAAAGCCACATGAAATACGAGGCTGTTAGCAGAAATGCGTACAAAGTTAAACGGATATACCTGAGAACCTTTTATGTTATCAAAATGGCTTGATATTCCAAAAGTCCCAGGATAAGGGCCTAGTATTCCATATAATGCCCATTGCTGCTCTTTTCTGCTCGCTATGTTGCCGTTGTCTTCCCACGGCTCCGTCCCGTCTAGCGTCAGCAACTTCCACGTCTCCTGTCCCTCTCCCGTCACTGCATCCACCGTGCCGCCGTAGATGGTGCGGGGCAGAGTGAGGGTGGCGGTTTGGCCGGTGTAGGGGGCAAAGGTGGTGGGGGCGGTAGTGCCAAGCTCGAGTTGAGCGTAAATTCCGCTATAATCAACGGTGGCATTTAGCACTCGCATAAATACACCGTATATGCGTGTACCACTTGGTATGCTCACGTGTTCTAATTTACCACCATTTTGCAGTAATCCAGCATCTGTTCTGGCTCCAAATATACAGTTTGGATTGTTTGTTATGTAATTTGACGACAAAACCAAATCCACGTGCGTAGTAAAGGCTTCTGCGTTTTCTACCGTTCCTCCCCAAAAAAAGTAATCACTTAAGTTCTGTCCGATTGTGCCTTTGATGCTTATCAATCCTTGATCATCAAAAGTCCATTCTATCCCGTTAATTGTCTTATTTCCTTTATTTTTTAATAAATTTTTCCCGCACCGCTCGACCGTCACGCTCTCCCTCGCCTTAATAGGCCGGATGTTTTCCGGGCTGGGGTCACCCTCTCCCTCCTGGATGGGGGCAAAGCTGACCGTTGTACCCAAGGGATAGCCCGGCACCGGGTAGCACACCACCGGGTTGCCCGTGGCCTGTATGGGCGGGCAGAGAGTGTCCACAATGCCCTTGCTGGACCAAGTCTTGCTATCAGCAATGACGGTGTCGTCGATGATGGTGCTTGCCGCTGTGGCTGCATCCTCTGCTCGCTGGGCAGCCTGCTCTGCTTTGGTGGCGCTGTCGGCGGCGGCACTTGCTTTTTGGGTGGCAGTAGCGGCAAATGTCTCCACATACTCCATACCCTGTGCGATATCCTCCCGCACTTCCCTGCCATAGATCGCAGTGCGGATGCCCGCGATCACCTCCTGAAATGTTTTGTTCACAGGCGTTTCACCTCCGTTTTATCGGGATAGATCGTATCCTCTTCAAAGTTAAAGATGTCCCACAGCCAGTCGTTGCCCAGGTATGCGGTCATGTTGTAGCTGTATGGGTTGCATACCCCCGTAATAGTCACAGTCAGGCTGCTGTCCTGCGGCTGCACGGATACAGTCAGGTTGCCCCGCCAGTACCAGTTGGAGTTTTTGAAGCGGAACCAGATCCACTGCCCATGCAAAAGCAATTCCAGGATCTGCTGCAGTTTACCCCACTGCGCTTTTGGGCGAAAACAGGAAAACTGCGCTGTGATCTGGCGCTTGGTATAGTGCAGCCTGCCGTCCAGAGAGCGGGACAGATCCAGCGGCCGGCCGCTGCCAGGCACGTGCACCAGCATGGACAGCGCTTCCGCTCTGCCGATCTGAGGATAGCCAGCATCCAGCATCAGCCCAAACTGCTCCAGCAGGGAGATGCTGTCAGCGTCCGTCAGGATCAGCATATCGTTATAGCGATCCGATGCCAGCATAGCCGCTTCGGCGATCTCGTAGTTTGCCATAGCTCCTCCTTACGGTGCGCCCGTTACAGTGATCTCCACGGTAGCGCTGGTCTTGCCCGGGGTCAGCTCCACAGCAAACTGTCCCTGATACTGGATGTCCGGCGAGCGGGAGAAGTAAAAGGACAGCCACTCACCCTGCAAGGCCGTTTCCAGGTCACTGCGGATGGTATCCCACTGCGCTTTCGGGCGAAGACAGGCAAATGTCATGCGGATCTGTCGCTGCTTAAAGTGCACTTTGCTGTCCACTGCCTGTGTGAGATCCAGCACGAAATCGAACCCGGGCGGGAAGATCTGCTCGCCCTCTACATCCGGTGCGCCGATCTGAGGAGATTGCTTTTGCAGCCACAGACCACAGGTGGACCGCAAGGAGACGAACTGGTCCCCCAACCGGACAAACACATCCGTCAGCCGGGAATTTTTGGCTGCAAGCGCTTCCAGTGCGGCATAGTCTCTCATGTATAGGTCACCTCGGTCTCCTCTGTCTGGACATCATCCGCTGCGCTGTCGGCAGGCGGCTCCGCCGGGCGGTAGACCAGCTTTTCGCCGTCCCACACATAGTCCGTATAAAATCCCTCCGTGATGCCGGAGAGGTCATCCAGCAGCAGCTCATTGGGCGGCAGCGGGTCCGGGATGATGCTTTCATGGCACCAGCCGCCTGCATACAGCCGCCCGTCCGAACAAACCTTGCATTTGAACTTGTAGTGCTCCATAGGCGCCTCCTTACATAAAACCGTACAGCTCCAGCGGCCGGCAGACATTGTTGTTTTGTGCGACACCGTCCGAAATGGGGACTTCCAGATGGATCACGCCGGTCACGACATTATTGCGGTAGTCGGATGTGCGCTCCTTGCCTGGGCCAAACGTGATCCCCGCCGCCGAGACCTTTACCGACCGCCAGTGCACCGTGTTCCAGGGATAGGCAAAGGAGTAACTCTGCCCATTGACCGGCAGAACAACGGAGAGCCGTCCAGCACTGCCGCCGCTGGCAAACCAGGTGGGGCTTTTGTAGGTGTCGTAGACCAGCAGTACAGCGGAGTACGACGACAGATCCAGAGCGGTGGTCTGCGCTGCAAAGCCGCCAATGGGGTTGCCATGGGTATCTTTCTCATACTCCCAGGCATAGATCTTGTTGTTGCGGATGCCGTGGAAGTAGATCCCGCCGCTGCGGATGGAGCAGCTGCCCGTGCCGTCTGTGATGGATATGCCGCTGGGCCAGATGTTGACCATGCCAGTTCCGCTGATGACTTTTATGCCATCCTGGGTGATCTGCACCTTTTTCCCCGGCAGGGATTCATGCCGGACCGTCAATCCCGCCGCCGGGTCCCACTCCAAAAAGTTGGTGGCGGTCTTGGCTGCATCCTGGACGGCTGCATCGTTGGAGGTCTTGTAGTCCGACAGATTTTTGTTGGTGTCCTTGATCTGTGAGAGCAGCCCGCCGGACGCCGTGGAGCTGGCGGCAGCCTGCTCATCCAGCAAATTGGTCTTGCCCAGGTTTGCCGCCTGCCGGTCGGTCAGGGTCTGTCGGGTCATCCCAAAGGTATATTCCTTCTTGTCCGGACGGTCCAGCGGCTCCACCAGCTTTGTGCAGAGCATCACCACATCAACGCCATGGGGCTTGCTGATGATGTGCGCATAGCTGGCAAAGGTCAGCCGGTCTTTGCTGTATCCGGCGTCCACCAGATCCACCGCTTTCACAGTGTAGCTGGTGACCATAAGGCTGTTCTTTTGCAGGTCCTGCACACCAGCAGCAAAGGTGTCGTTGTCGCTGTCGGTATCGTACTCCCCCAGTGCAGAGACCACGCCAAACCGCTCAGCGGCCTTGTCGTCCTGGATCCAGCCGCAGTCCCCGTCCTCGCTGCTCAGCCGGTACGAAAATCCCTTTGGCAGGTACTTCTGGATGGCTGCTGGCGAGGTCTCGGAAATGCCATAGCGCTCCTCGTGGCTTTCGGTATACTTTTTCCCCCACCACAAAAATTTCCACTTCCACTTAGTCTCCGTTACCGTATGCTTACCGCCCATGGGATACACCCGGGTAAAGAGCTGGTTCGTATCGGTCTTTTCCGTGAAGTCCAGCAGGTTCACCCCGTACTCAATGGTTTGGTTGACCAGCCGGTCCGCTTCAAAAGCCTGATCGCAGTAGTTCAGCACATTGCGGCCGGTTTTGGAATTGTAGGTGCAGTAGGCGTAGCCGCCGTAGACTTTCAGCACCATCTTGTCCATGATGTCCCATGTGGTGCCGTAGTCTTCGCCCACGCCGTAGGAATCCCGGTCACCATAGTGCACCACAAGATCCCCCAGCGCAGCCGTTACCGTGCCCAGCTCAAAGCGTTTCATGGTCATCTGGCCGCACTGCTGATTGTGGGCATCTATGAGGTGCTGCAAGAACTGTTTCAGGTTGCCTTCGTAGTTGAACGGGGTGATAGCCGAGTCGTTGAAGTAGGACAGCGCACCCTCGCAGTACACCACCCTGCGGTTGTACCAATCTGCCTCATGGCTCAGCACACGCCCCCGCCAGATCTCGTGTCCGTCCTGCTTCACGGTGATGCAGGTGGACATTTTCTGCAATCTTTCGTAGTGCGGATGATCTCGGGTCATCGTAAAAACAAGGCTGCCGCCCTTGCTGACCTCACGGGTCAGCTTGGGCGACAGCACCAGTGCGCTGCGGTTGCCGGGCTGATAGAGCAGCAGCTCGGCATCCTTGTTGCCAAAAGGATAGGCATAGATCTCATACATATCAGTTGCCCCTTTCTGCCAGAGCGGCCAGGTGCCCCAGCTGTGCGTCCATGGAGGGAGCCAACGCCCCCACCAGCGTGCCGTCGTCCAGCTTGATGATCTGATTGCCCGCCTGCGGCAGATACTGCTGGACAACGCCGTACAGCGCCTCTACCGATGCCTGCATCTTCTGCTGATAGGCAGTCAGCTGGCTGCCCGCCGGGCTGGACGGATAGGCACGCCCATCGGTGCGGAAGTCGTACCCAGCCATGGAGCGCATGGAGCCGTACCAGTAGGCGTCCTGGATGTCCTTATAGGACATTGCACTGCTTGTCTTGGGCGGGTCTTTTTTGTCTTTGTTTTTGCCGCTTAGCCACGCAGCCAGCCCTACGCCTCCAGCTACCACCGTCACGCCCAGAATGGCAGCTAAGATGGGGTTGGATGCCACCATGGAAACAATTCCGCCTAAGCTCCCCATAATGGAAGATGCCACGCCAGAAAACTGGGTTGCAATGCCTGCAATCTGTGCCCCAACCCCGCCAGAAGCTCCAAGGCCAGAAATGATCTCACCGAGGCTCGCCACAGCAGTGCCTGCCTCTGTGGCACCAGCCGCAATGCCATCCACAAAAAGAGTTTTTAAGACCCCGGCGGCCGACTTCAATCCACCTCCGCTGTACGCCTCGCTCACGACCCCCAGAGCATCGCTGGCCCACTTGGAAATGATCTCGCGCTGATCCTGAGATACTTCCCCCCAGATCAGTTGGGCAAAATCCATTGCAAGCCCGGTCCAGTTGCCGCTTTTCAGGTCCATGACCACATTTTGCAGCGTCCCGAAAATTCCCCCGGCCCACTTGCCCTTTGCCGCCGCAAGGTTTCTGTCAATGCGGGATTGCACCTCCGTGACGGAAAGCACCACATTATCACAGGACTGGGTGACTGTGGTAGTTACGTTTCCGGCGGCATCGGTCACGTTTTTGGTGATCTTCTTGATGGTCTTTTCAGTACCATCCACCACTTCGGTCCAGGTATCTGTAATGGTGTTTACCGTCTCTGTGGTGTTTCCCTTGATCTTTTTGGTAGTTCCATCGTAGACATTGTAAGTGTTCTCGGCCGTCTCTGTTACCCGCTGAATACTGCCAACAATGTTTCCGGTTCCGGCGAGGATCTCTTTAGAGGTCTCGGTAATGCTATCTGCCAGCTTTTTGGTGTCAGCAGCTGCTTTGGCGGTAGTGTTTTCGCCTGTTTCGCCGCCGCCCGAAGTGGGGATGCTGCTTCCGGCGGCTGCAGCGGCCGCCCGAGATGCCGCCACTCGCTGATTGTGGAGATACTGGCGGCGGTTTCGCTCTTTTTGTCGGCTTCCCTCGGTTCTCCTTTCGTTTAAATCCAGCGCTTCCGAAAATTCCTCGTAGCTGCCGTATGCAAAGTTGGGTACGGTTTTTGAACTCACCCAGTAGCTGAACTCCCGGGTGAGTTCTCTCGCTTTGCTCAAGACTCCGCCAATGGCACTGCCGATTTGCTCAATGGGTTCAACGGTAGACAAGGCCGCCCCCGCCATGGCCCACCAGCCGTCCTGCTTGTAGGCTTCGATAGCGGCGGCCGTCATATCATTCAGCTTGTCAATGACCACGCCGACCGAATCGGTCAAATTGCCCGTCATAAGTCCGGCCAGCTGGCTCACGTTATCCTTCAGGGTGGAAACGCGGCCATTCATGGTCTGGCTCTGGGTATCCATGGAGTTGTAGTAGCGCCCGCCCTCTTCGCTGGCCGCGATGAGTGCCTGAGACAGGGTATCATAGCTGATGGTCATGTTCTGGACTTCCTGCACCGATTTTCCGGTGTAGTCGGCCAGGACCTGATAGACGTTGATACCTGCATAAGCAAACTGCTTGACGTCGATAGCAGAAGCCTTGCCCACATTGGCGATCTGCTGCAGATTGGACGCCATGCGGGACAGTTCCTCATTGCCGCCGCCGGCGGCCGAAACCGCATTTCCCAGTGCCAAGATGACCTCGCGGGAGTAGCCTGCATTTTCGCCAGCACTGATGAGCAGCTGGTTTGCCTGCGTCAGGGATTCCACGCTGAACGGTGTGCGGGCGGCGTCCTCCTGAATGGCCGCCATGGCCTCATTGGCCGCCTGCGCGTCCCCCAGCATGTTGGTCAGGCCCACGCGGTAGCTCTCGATCTGGGCGTTGTAGTCGATGCCAGACTGAATGAAACTTTTCGCAGCGGCAAGAGCGGCAGAGCTGAGTTTTGAGAAAAGGCCCGCCATGATCGTGCCTTGTGCAATAGCACCGGCCAGAGACTTGCTGGACCCCGATGTGGCGTCCCCAAAGCTGTTCATGTACCCTTCCGCAGTTTTTAGTCCCTGTGCCGTGGTATTGAGTTGGGCCTGAGCTTCTTTCAGCTTCTGGGCAAATTCCTTAGTTTCTTTGGAGGCTTCCCCGGTCTCTCTCCGTGATTTCTGGTAGGCTGCCGTAAGGTGAATGACCTCACTGTACAGCCGATTATAATCCTTCATCATGGTGGAGACGGCGTCCCTAGTCTGAGACTTTGCCTCTTCCACGCCCTGCCGGTAGGCACTGTCGTCCAGCCCGAGGGTGGCACTCAATTCAAAAAGTTTCAGGTATCCTCACCTCCATTCAGCCCGTTTTTAATGCGCTGGATGATCTCCCCGGCGGTCTGCTGGGGCTTCTGTGGACGCATATCGATCAGATTCATGACCCGGTCAACCCAACGGTCATCGGACACACCGACAAGCTCAGCCAGCGCATCTGCCATATAAGACCGATAGCTCAGCGCAAGCGCTTCCTGGCGGTGAACGTTCCGACAGTGCTGCATGATGAAGGACTTGCCCAGCAGTCCGAGCATATCCAACCGGATAGATGAAGTCAGACGTCGATATTCTTCTGGCCCAGCTTCATCAACGAAACTAAAAAATCCAGCACATCCTTATCCTCAATGGTTGCCGTGAGGACCCCCAGCGTCTTAAAGGGAGTGATTTTTTCCGGAGTGCCGTCGGCGTCCACTTCCAGTTCATAGAACAGCGGAAGAATGTTTGCTGTCGCTGCCGCATTGTCAAACAATAGACTTTTCACCATGGCCTTGATGTTTTTTCTCGCCTGGTCTTCCTTCTTCTTCTCAAGCTCTTCCGGTGTCTCATCCCCGGTGATCACAGGGACCACCTTCCGCAGCTCAAGAATCTTTGTTTCGGAAAGAAAATCGGAAACCGCGTCCACAATCAGCCAGCAGCGCCGGAGAAACTCTGCGGGTTCCATCTGGTTCAGGGTCTTCATTTGTCTCCCCCCTTGTTATTCTGCTGCTTTGGGGCTGTAATAGAATTCCATAGGCACCTCATCACTGCCCAGCCGAGGACAGCCGGTCAGGGTGACGGAAATCGTTCCCTTGCCCTTGTCAGTGGTCTTGAGGGACAGACCGCCGGTGCTCAACGCATTCCGCAGCCGCACGGCAACAAAGCCGCCGTCGATCGTGTCCCCTACCCACCAGATGTCTTTGAAGTCACCGGTGTTAGCAGTAGGGTCCAGACCCAGGCGAGGGGTGACCTTCTTGTCGCTCACGTCTGCTGCGCCCAAGGCCAGTTTAAGGACCTCGGTAGTCGCATTCAGGGCCGTGAATGCCAGCGTGCAGTCGTAGCCCTCGATCAGCATCAGCTCTGCGGTGTTCTTCTGCACATTGTCCACATCTTCGCCCAGGTCTTTGAAGTTCGGCTTGCACTCCGCCGTGATGCCGCCGGTAGTGGCAGTGATGATGTCTACGTCCTGGACCTCTGTTTTCGATGCCGCAGGGTCAAACTTGTTCAGGACGATCCCGGCATTGAACTGCATAGACTTGAATGCGTCCTGTGTGATCTTCGAGAATTTTCTTGCCATATAAGCTCCTTTCACGGGATAAGCCGTGTAATCTCAAAATTCAGGTATTCGCAAAGATAGCCCTCCGGTGGGTTGTCGAGTGGCTGCGCCCACGGGGAACCAGTTCGCAAAACAATAGCGCCACCCTCGCAGGGCAGTGTAAGGCTGTCCTGCAGGGCTGCGCTGATTGCGTCCTCTGTCTGTAAAATGGGCACCCTACCGTTTCGGCTCGGGTACCATAAACGTGCGTGGAAGGTGCTGGTCTCGTTCCACCCGCCGGGAATGACCGGCTGATAGGTCAGATAGGGGAGTTCAGCGCCCACCGAAATGTTATTTTCCAGATAGGCCGGGATTCCAAAGCCGTTAAAAAACGAGCTCAGCGCCCGGTTGACGCTCTCGGATGGTCCCATTACGGCAGCACCGCCTTTTTGCACTGTACAGCCCGCAGGCCCATGCCAGATTCAGGCGGGGCGGTTTTGTCGGCTGCGTCGCTGGTGATCTGGAAGGTCTGCCCATCCGATACCCGTTTGATGTAGTCCGGGAATGCCAGCGGAACGCCGGTGTTAACCAGAAGGGTATAAGTTGACGCCGTTTCGTCATGCTCTGCAACCTGGGCGGCTACAGTGGTGTCATGACGCTCGACCGCCTCAAACTCTGGGCCGTCTGTCCACCCGGAGACAAAACCGCCCACGCCGTCCGGCTCATAGCTGCGGGTCTGGAAACAGAATTTTTTGGTGAAGCTCTGCATCACGGTGGATGCAATGAACGCGTTGACCATGTCACAGTTTCCTCCAGCGGTTGATTTCTTTGCGGTAGCGGGTCACGCCGTCAGCGGGCAGGCCGTCTGAACCGGTGGCCAGCGTACCGGACCATCCGGCAAAGCTCTGGCTGGCGTAAACGCCGCCAGAAGGCAGGTTTGCATCATAGTCCGTAATCTTTTTGGCAAGGGCAGCAAAGGCCTCCGGAACCCTCATTGGCTGTACCGTGCCGGTGAAGTTCTCCGGACGAAGATCCCCCTCCCCTGCCTGATGCACACCATCGTTAAAGATCGACCCCTGGACAAGAAAATACTGCCCGGAAACGATCCCAGCAGGCACAGTATCCGGATCAAAGGTAAACTCTCCGAAGATGGGCGCATCTGCCTGGTCAAAAAAATTGTGCGTGTAGTCGCACAGCTCAGGGACGGTCATGCAAAGTCACCTCCCTTTGTATCAGCCCCCGTCGCCCGGGGTGATGGTCTGGACGGAGATGCCATCCAGATACTCGGCGAACAGGGTCACACCGGTGATGGCGAAGCTCTCAGAGACCGCGGTGGTGTAGTTGCCCTGGGTATGGAAGCCGATAAGGTTGCTGGCCTCGCCTGCGGTGGTGTACACCAGCCCGGCCTTGGCATAGTCGCTGTCAGAGGGATCAACATAGTACATCACGATGTTGTCCACGGGGGTGGCGATAACGGTACCCTTCTTGATCTCGCCATCGGACAGCAGGAAAATGGTGTTGTAGCCCATGAAGTCTTTGATGTACTGGAATCCATACTGGTTCTGGATGGTGATGGGGGCGGTACCCAGGTACTCCGCCACGTCCAGCACGTTGGCAAAGCCCACGACGCCGGTGACGGTGCGGTGCATATTTTTGAACTTGTTCTCCACGCTTCCCTTTGCCATGGCCAGAGCCATCTGGAAGGTCTTGGGAGTACCTTTCAGGCCGCCGGTGTTCAGATACTTGTAGAACTTGTCTGTGACCTTTGCGGTCAGGTCGTACAGGAACTCGTCATCGGTCTTCTGAACGGCCACATCATAGCCATAATTCTGGATAGCCTCCAGAGAGACGGCCTTGGCGTACTTCTCAATGGTGATCTTACCGTACTCCTTCTCCTTAACGGTGTACTGGCTGTACGGGATCTCCTCGCCCTCTGCCACGGTGCCGCTCTGCAGCGTACCCTGAGCGTACTTGCTCTTGAGCACGGTGCCGGGCTGCATCCGGATGGGACGCATGATGCCCATGATCTCCCGCAGGTGTTCCCAGTTGCGCTGGAAGCGGGTCACGAAGTCGATCTCCCGGGGGTTAAGTTCAACCTGGGTGGTGGTGGTCAGATTGGTCTTTGCTGGCATGTGTTAGTCCTTTCCGCCGCCTGTAAACAGGTCGGCATTTGCAGCAATCGCGGCCTGGCGTTCGCCAGCGTCCTTGATTGCAAAAATTTGGTCTTTTGTCATTTTGGAGCCGGTATTGGTGGGCGGAGTGTCCACCTTTGCGCCCTTGGTGGAGGTGTTGCCCACGTAATCGCTCCAGTCGGTTTTCAGGCTCTCAGCCAGCTTGTCAGCATCCTTCACGTTACCCTTGCCGTCCAGTTCCATCTTGTCGATGTCCTCACCGGACAGGCGCACGATGCGGTCAAAGTACTTTTCCAGCACGCCTGCGGCCTTAAGCTGCTCCCGGAACTTTGCTTCCTTGGCCGCATGGGTGTCCTTCTTGGTCTGCTGGGCCTTGTAGTCGGTCAGGGCCTGCTCTGCGGCCTGCTTGCCGCTGTTAGCTGTATCCCGTTCCTTTTCCGCTGAAATGCGGGCGTTTTTCTCGGTCTCCAGCTCGTCCCGGAGGGCATCGGTCTCCTCGTGCAGGGCATCCAGAATGGCCTTTGCCTTCTCATCGTTGGAGGTTTCAGCGTTTTCCAGGATCTTGCGGATATCTGCTCTTTTGAGTGCCATGTGTGTGCATCCTTTCTGCCCTTGCTTGGGCTGCCATGCTTGGCAATCAGGTTATTTTCCGGACGTGCTGCCGGTGTGGTGCCGCCAGTAGGATTTGAACCTACGACCTTCCGATTACAAGACGGCGGCTCTGCCAGATTGAGCTATAGCGGCATAAAAAAGCGGCTGACGCTGTGCGCCAACCGCTGAGATATTAGGTTTTACGGTTTGACTTCCACGCTCGGCAAAACGTCAGTGTGGAAATAGAGTTTATAGTGGTACGGGTCTGTATGGGTGCCGGTAATGTCTTCCACCACATACATGGTGTAGCTGTTGAGGTAGATGTAATTTTTGCGGTAGGTGTCCGGTCCAATTTTCACAGTGCAGACCAACTCGTTGTTCGAGTTGTTGGAGATGGACATGTAGCCCTCAGCTTCCATGATGACCTTATCCGTGCGGGCGTTGTAGACGGTGATCTTGCGCTCGCTCTCGAAGTAATCCGCCTGCTTGGAAATGTTGTGATTTGCCTTGGCAGCCTCCGAACAGCCGCACAGCAACAGCGCCGCAAGCAGCATGATAGATGCTAAAATTTTCTTCATGTTATACCTCCTTGTTTCCTTCTTCCACCGCGATCTCTTGCAGTTCCTTGATGTGATCTTCTACCGCCGGGCGGAGGAACGGACGGGGAGCCATGCCCCGGGTAAAGTGCCATTTGCCGTTGAAGTCCTGCCAGACCCACGGCGTTTTACGCCCATCGCCCTTTTCCGCAAAAATGCCGGTACCCAGCTCCACATACACGCTGTAAAACAGGTTCGAGCCGATGGTCACGGTCTTTTGTGCCGCAGATACAACGTAGGTAAGGGACGCTTTCAGCGCACCGCCAACGTATCCCTCTATGCCGGTGCTGTCTGCCGTTCCGGTGGGCACAAGCAGCTGGGCGTAGTCCTGCACTTTCATGCCCCAGATGGTCAGCACCCGCTCTGCCCACGCTTTCAGTGCTTCGTGCAGCTGCGGGGTGTTGTCGGTGAATTTGATGTCGTAGTCAAATTTCATGGTTTACATCCATTTACCTCCACGACGATTTGCCTTTGCGTTTCCTGCGGATGCCTGCCGCTTGTACTTTTCATACTCTGGCCTTGCAGCTTCCATTGCTTTAACTGCTTTTTCTTGCAAGGAAATCTTTTCGCGCAAAGCAGCTTTCATGCCATCAATGGACGCTTGCGACATTCCGTAAGATTTTCCCATTTGATTGGCTTCCCGCAAATCACGCCGTAATGCGTCAATATCTTTTCGCGTATCTGCAATAAGGCTTTTTCCAGTTACATCTTGATGCACATACATCTGGTATCCGGTTGTTTCTTTTGTTGCGCCGTTCTCAATAGCAAAAGCCGCTTCAAAGCTATGTGCATTTTCCATCTCAATGTTGTACGATTCTTTGTATTCGGGAGTGGATGCGTATTTGCTCCCGCCGCCCGCTCTCGCAGAGCTGTCCGAACCTCTTTTACTCACGGTAGTGCCTCCTTTCGTATTGAAATGGTTTGATTTTGGTAACGTTCCAGTCGAACTCCGCCGGGCACTTTCCGTACCACAAAATACCGCTTGGTTGTAGCACTTCCAGCGCCTTGCGGCAGTGTTTGGCAAAGCACTCTGCTTCGTATGGGTCAGATTGTGTGCCGTGGCTCGAAATGCTCACGATGGCGTTTCTAGGCTCACCATCAAAGCACCAGTCATAACTTTGCTCGCCGCACCAGCAGAGCGTTGGAATGACGTGGATGCCGTGCGCCTGCCAGTATGCCGCCAGCCAGTGCTTTTTGTAGTGCATAAAAAGCTGCACCGCAAGCGGCATATCACTGTACAAAGAAAAGTCCGGGGAGCACACAGCCCCGAACTGTTGCAACAGCGGAATATACTTGTCCGGGTTGTTCCAAAACCGTTCAAACTGGTAATCGTCCTTGTAAAAATGCACGCCTTTTGTGGCCTTGTCTTTGGCTGTCAGCGCATAATTGACCGGGATCCATTCCAGCTTGTCAATGCGGATGTCCGTTTCCGGCTTGATTTCAGGGACGCCATACTTGCCAACGCCCGGAAAAATCATTTTCTCGGTGTTTTCCATCGGCAGAATCACGGTTCATCCCTCCAAACCTTACTTTTTCTTGAGCTTTTTTCCTGTTTTCCAGTTGTAACCACGTTTTTCCAGCGCACGGCGTGCTGCCTGTGTGGAAGGATTGTCGGGATGCCCTTTCGCTTTGCCCATCAAAACTTCAACACGGCTCTTTTCTCTGATTGTGCCAGACGCAACGCCCGCTTTGTATTCTGCAATAGCAGACTCTCGCCTTGCGGAATACTGTGCAGCGGCCTCGTGGGCTTCCCTTTGCATTTTTTCCGTTTGGCGGCGTGTCAGGCCGTGAGGAATACGCATCTTATCGTCCATGTAATCGCTGATGGGCGAACTTAAGCCACGTTTTGCGAGAAATTCATCAAGCGTAGTCTTCTCACTGCTCGCCCTTGTAGAACTTCCAGAGCCTCGTTTACTCATTTTGGGAACTCTCCTTTCTCCGTTTTCTCTCTTCTGCCCGCCACATTTGCTCGGCTTCTGTGCCGCCCTTGGCCTTGTACCACTCGGTGTAATCCATGACGGGGGTGGTCTCTTTGGTCACATTGTCTCGCTGCATGGCGTTCTGCCGGGGGTACTTGCCCAGCGCAGAGGACAGCACACAGCGGCAGTGGTAAACCATCTCCGGCGCTGCGTTGGGGTCGCCGGGGCGCTGAATCTCGTAACCCATGACCTTGAACGGCTCGTCAAGCTCTGCTGTCTGCTGGTCAAGCAGGCGGTGCATTTCACGGGTGCGGTAGTCGTGGGTGGAGTTCCAGCGCTTTTTGACCTCGATGCCCAAAGCCTGGGCGTTGTGCATCTGCTGCAAAGCCCCGGCGTTCTGAGCGCCTGTGAGAGCCGTGATGGCGTTGTTCATGGCCCAGTGGATCTCTGTATCAGCCATGCCGTTTACGGCCTGCACAGCGATGTCGTGGACGCTCTTGCCCTGAACGATGCCTTGCATGACGTAGCGATTGAACACCCGGGCGTCATAGGTGCGGTTGCTTTCGCTCTTGATGCGCTTGTTTGGCACCATGCGGGGGTTCTCCTTCAGCAGGAGTTTGACCGCTTCGGTGTTGTACAGGGTAAGCCCGAACGTCACGCCTGCGGCCTGTTCCAGCTCGTAGAAAGCCCAGTTTGCGCCAAAGGAAAAGATGTTGTATTGCTCGTCCCGGGCCAGCTTGTAGGCCGTCTCTTGGGCTGTGGTGCAAGTCTGGGTGATGCCGTCCAGCTTTGCCCGCATCAAATCGGACTGAAAGACCTGGTTTTGCAGCCAGATGCGGTAATCCTCTTCGGTGATCTCACCTGCATCCAGCTGCGCCCGCTTGCGCTCGTCCAACGCTTTGTACTTTGCCAGAAACTCGGTAAGTTGCTCCTGCATTTCCCGGCGGGCAGTGCCGTATACACGGAGGATACGGCGGCGCAGGCGGTTCAACTGGCGGGTAGAGATACGGTCACGGTCGGTCATTTTCTCGCTTCGCCTTTTTCAAACCGCGGTCGTCCAAACCTGTCAAAACCAACCAGTCGAACGTCCGGCACCGTGTCGTCGATGGTTGTACCTCGTTCCATCTCAACTGCTCTTGCAAATCGCTCCAAAATCATACGATCGCTTTCTTTCAGCTCAATAATGAATTTTCCAATGATATTATCCGTCATTGTTTTCCTCCTCCTCGTCCACGGTCTCCCGCTCCATGCTCTCTGCCATCAGAGCAGCCCGGGCCTTTTCTTTCTGCTCCGGGGTCAGGTTGGGCAGCAGGTCGATTGCCATGTCCTGCCCGATGATTGCTGCCTCGGAGATTACTGTGCTGACCTGCTCTGCGGTGTTTACGATCCGGCTCCGGTTGAATGTCGGTGCTGCGCTGTCGAACCCAGCCAGCGCACAAATCTGCCGAATGAACGGTTTGATTTGCGCCTCGAAGTCATCCGCATTTTGATTCAGCGGCTCATAGGCTGCATCCAAATGGTCGTTGGTGCTGTTTGCGCTGACGCAATGCACGTCCAGACCGCCGAAATCCTCATAGACCCGGGCGTGCAGCAGCTCCAGCAGGGTCTGACGGGCAGTCACCGGCACCTCGCTGGTGTATGGGGTGATCTTGCCGCCCTCGCTGGTGTCCGCACCGGCGATATGGTAGAGGTTCAGCTTCGCAAGGAACTCCTGCAGTTCATCATCGGTCATGCCGTTGAAGTTTTCGCACAGCCAGTAGATCTGCGCGCAATCCTGCAAGTCGCTGCAGAAGCCGGACGTCACCAGATCCGTGTTGTCGATGTAGGCTTTCAAGCCTACAAGGGTGCTTTGATGCAGGTCGGAGCCCCACAGTGGAACCACGGGCAGGCTGCTGTAATTTTCGCCTTCCACGCTTTCCAGCCCTCCACCGGGGGTGGTGACGGTCACGCTCTTGTATGCCTGCTTCGGGGTCGTCTCCTGCATGGTGCTGCCGACCCTACTTTCCATGTACTCGGTGTAGCCGTCCTCTTCGTACAGGACATAGTGCATATCCGTGTCAGGGTTTAGCCTCCAGAACCGCACCCCGGCCCGCATGGAGCCGGTGGTCTCATCGTACAGGGGCGCAAATTCGGTCAGTTTGAACACCACCAGATGGTCGCTGTTCCAAAATCCAAAGCTTTCGCCGTGGATCAGGGCAAAATATCCGGCCTTCTGGATCTGCTCGTCAAATTCATCCCCCAGTTTTTCTTTGTCCACGTCCTTATTCGCAAAGGTAACACCGTTGCCCAGAGAGTAGGTAGCACGCTGCTTGTTCAGCCGCCGGAAAAGATTGCTCTTGACCATATCGGGACGGGGCACGTCCTGCCGTGTGTTCTTGGAAAGGCGCTTTAGCATAAAGGCGTAGGCTTGGGAAAAGCGTTCCGCACCCGGGTTTTTCTGGGCATCGTAAAGGTCAGCGTCCAGCGCCATCCTGTAAGGGCCGGAAGCGCAGTGCTGCTGCACGAACCGCCGGACAAAATCAGGCTGTTCCCCGGCGGCTTGCGCCTGCTGAAAGGTTTGGAATGTGTATACAGTGCTCAAAATCAATCCCTCAGTTTCACAAGGCGCTTCGTGCGCACAAAATATCGGATTGCATCCATGCAGTGGTCGTTGACCTTCAGCACGGCATCGTCTTTATCCGGGTCCCAAGCATATACGCCGAACTCTTCCAGCGTGTGCTTGCAGTCTTTGTATATCTTCAGCCGCCCGGTCTGCAGCATGGTCTGAACGTCCAGAATGCCGCTCAGAACGTCGTTGTTTGCCGGGGTTTGCGTGAACCCGTTCTTGCGCAGCTCTGTAATAAGCGGAAGCGCAGAGGGGTCTACGATGATTCTTTCCGGTTTGCTCCCCTTCAGCCACGCTTTCATGTCTGTGACGTATTCGCCCACGGTCTTTTGCCGCTTCTGCTCTCGCCCGCTGTAGTAATACTCCCGGGTGACGATCCAGCAGTCTGCATCGGCCTGTTTTTGGAGCAGCAGGAACACCGTTGCGTTCTGGGTGCCGAAGTCGCACGCCACATAGGCGCTCTTCGGGGACAGCTCGGGCAGCACGTCAATGACGTGTTTTTTCGTGTCGAACATGTCATACACAAGGCCCTCTGCCACCGTCCACAGACCCAGAATGTAGCGCTGGTAGAAAACTCCGCTGTACTGGCTGCGGTATCTGGCCTTGATGTCCTCGGAAAGCGACAAGTTGTCATCCATCGTAAAGTGGAGATACATCATCTTGCGGGAGCGGCATTTCCGCACCCACTCCAGATAGAACCAGTGCTGCGGGCTGCCCGGGTTGCAGTTGAACCAGAACTTCGACCCGGTGACGGAGCAGCGGGCAGTGGCCTGATTGACGAAGCTTTGCGGCATCAGCGCCACCTCGTCAAAGAATGCCCCAGCCAGCGTGATGCCCTGGATCAGGTCTTGGCTGCTCTCGTCCTTGCCGCCGAAAAAGTAAAATTCGTTGGATTTGCCGCCTTTGCTGACGGTCATGAAATTTTCTGCCCGATGCTCTTTGACATTGTAGCCCCGGGCCGCAAGCTGCTGCTTGAGCGCGCCAAGCACGTTGCGCCGGAAGCTGGCGATGGTCTTGCCGCACATGGCAAACTGCTGCCCGACGTAACAGGTCATGGCCCACTGGACAAAAGAAAAGCTCATGGCAAAGGTCTTGCCCGAGCGGATAGCGCCATCGGCAATGATGCCGTTGTAGCCGCTGTATGCGCTCTGCGGTGTCCACCAGCTCAGGACCTGCTTTTGCCTCTGGCTGAGGGCTTTCCAGCGAAAGCCGTTACTTCTCCGCATTGTCGTCCTCTTCCTTTGGCAGCATCTCCACATCATCCGGCGGGCTGATGTCTGCGGCAGCGCTCAGAGCCTCAAGCAGGCCATCGTCCGGGGCTTCTATGCCGCTCTGGTCTCCCAGCATAGCGAACTTGTCCACGATGGTGCCGAACGCCGTGGACAGCTGCGGTAGCGTTGCCTCTGCGATTTTGTCAGGGTCTGCCATCGCCTGAAGGTACAGCCCGAGAAGATCCTGTGCTTCCCCGCGCTTGCTTCCTAAGTAGGAAAGCATGTCCTGCGTGTTCTGCTCTTTTTTTAAGGCGCACAAATCCGCACACTTGGGATTATCTTTCACGATTTTCCGCACGGTGCTTTCTGCTACGTCGTTCAGCTTCGCGGTTCTGGCGTAGCTCTGAAGCTGCACATAGTCAGCAATGATCTTCTTTTTTTGCCTGTCTGTCAGCCGCTTCGCACTCACCGCCACCACCTCTCTAAACTCATGCAAAAGAAAAACCGCCCGGAAACCCGAACGGTCAGAATATCAAAATAAGCAGCACCCGTACATTCAGTTTAACGGACAGGCGTAAAACGGTGGGTGCTGCTGCATCCGGAACTTTCGCGGCCGGACGCCCCGCTATTGCTCCACCCCCTCATAGGGCACGCAAGCACTCCCGGCAGGGCTCGAACCTGCAACATGCGGTTTTGGAGGCCGCTGCTCTACCGCTTGAACTGCCGGAGTATAAAAGCCGCCCTTGGAATCGAACCAGCCGTGTCTACACACACGCTCCGCGCTCCAAACTGCGCTCAGGCGGCCATATAAAAACAGCTCCGGTTTGCCGCCGGGGCTGTTGGTTTGCGCACATCCTGTCAGGAATGCTACACCTTGGCAAGGATTCTAAGGCCTTTTCTTGGCACGGGAGGTTGCACGTGCGGCCTTGCGGGTTGTCTAGTCCATGCGCCATACGGTGCGATACGGCGGAATCGAACCGCCTCCTGTCTCTCATGAGCGGCAGGCTTCCTTTGTGTCAGTGTATCGCATAGAAGCAGCCCGCGAAACGTGAAGAGAGAGCAAAGCCCAGTACCTGCAAGCATAAAAGGAGGAAAATGCCAAGAAGGGACACGTTTCGGAGGCTGCGTGCATCGGTTTGCCTTTTGGCTTTTCCGATGATACAATTTTACACCATGCGATAGTGAAACCGCAATGTAATGACAGTGCAATGTTTTTAAAGGCTCAGCTCCTCCATTGCTTTGCGCCGTAAGACGTAGACCATGCGCAGAGAGTAATTCATATCTTTTGCGACCCTGTCCCACGTGAGGCAATCGAGATAGTACTTGTACAGCACCGTGTATGCTTTCTCGTTCTGGATCCGGTCAAGTGCGCTTTTTATCTCAAGAAACAGCCTGTCGCAGACCGCTCTTTGCTCATAAGCACGGTGTTCCGCTTCCTCCTCGCGTTCCACCGCCCGGGCAAGGCTCTGGCCATCTTTGCTTCCGCCGGGGGCTGCGCTGAGGCTCTGGGTGATGTGCCGGGTGGCCTCCTGCGCTTCGGCCAGACGGTCAGACAGCAAGTAGTATCTTTTTTCTGCTTCGCGGTAGCGGTTCAGCCACGCCTTAACGGTGCGGTAATCGGTTTTGTCCTGCTTCTGGGCGTCAGTGTCAGGTATCCATGTGCGGGTCATTGTTTCATCCATTTGCGTGCCTCCTGTAGTAGTTCATATCGACGGCCTGCCCGCAACAACGGCAGTACGCAACAGGTTTGTTGTCATTGACGTACTGGTTAAGTGCGTTGCATTCCGGGCAGTTCCACAACCCGGAAGAAGCATTGTCTGTGTATGGCCATCGAATGCGGTTTTTCAAAAACATTGTTTCAATGTCTTTTCTGTTTTGCGAATAGTACAAAACGTCTGTTGGTTTAACTTCGAATCTGACACACATTTTCCTGAATTTTTCATCCCATATTTCGATGCACAGTTCAGTCAGAATGCCCAGAAGAAAAATCATAATTCCGAAACCGCCAACATAGCAGAGCGTTGCGCCGATTACAAAAAAGACTTGGTTCATGTTGCATTTCCTCCATTCTGTTCCGCTTGCCGGTTGAAGTACACCACCGGCGAAACGCCATGTTCATCGCAGTCTTTGTTGTTGAAACTTACGATTGCGCCACAGCCTTTGTAGTTTGAGCAGGCAATTAAGTCCATTCCGGTGATACTCTCAATTTCATCCGCTCTTGCTCCGCAGAACGGACACGGTTTGCATCTTGTCATGATATGTGCCTTCAAGGTTCGTCCTCCATTTCTTCAATCCAAATCTCTGCTCTGGGGTTTTCCTTGTCGTACTCCACCCGGCTGCCATCATGCCCCGCCACGATCCGGCAGTGGTCGTCCTCCAGCACCCCGGCTTTAACCAGGATGTCGCAGGTGGCCTCGATTAAGTTCACAAGATCCACCCGGCGGCGGGTGGGCATGTAGTACACGCAGCGCACGTTCACGCGGGCAGAAATGGGGCTGCGCAGCTTTTTGATTTGCCGCAGGCAGTCCGTCTCATAATCCACATAAACCTTGCTGGGGGCCACGAATGGGGTCCCGGAGCGTGTGCGGAGGATCCGGGCAGAGTTCTTTTTGGTACGAGGGTCACCGTAGAGGGTCAGTTTCATCTGCCATCCTCCACATAAAACCAGGATTGTGGTGGACGCCGAATCTCTACAGGCTCATAGCCAAATTTTGTTGCCCGCAGCCTTGTAAAATCGCTCAACGGTCGTGGGCGGTCGTAAATTTTCAGGTCGGAAATGTGCCAGCCATACAAGTCTTTTAAATCTGCATAACTCCTCCCGGGCTTCCATCCGGCATAGTCTTTGACTTGCGGTACTGTGAGACAGCTTCCAGAAATTGCAGATTCGATATCTTCTTTGACGGCACAGTATTCAGGGCCAATGCGTCGGATGTCATCGCAGACGAACTCGCCAATAATCATCTGCATGGCGCTGTCTATATCATCTGACACGCCAATGCCATCCCATGTGATAAACTTGGTCTTTCCGTGATAGATTTCTCCATCATACGATTCTTCGCCATCTCTGAAAATCGTAATGAGTTCCTTTGGAGCTTTTGTGCAGTAGATGTAGCATTTGAACGGCACTTCAAGGTTTGGCGCAGTTTTGCGAATTTCAACCGTCTTCCGCAGGTTTGCGATTTTCTTGCACCACTCAGGCCGGATGCTCAGCAAAACAGCTTTCATGCCCACGTCTCTCCCTTCAGTAATACTCGATACCCTCATCGCTTTCTTCCTCCCATCCAAAATTCCTGATTGAATGCGTTCTTGCTGATGCACTCCAGCGCATTCCTGGTTTTCGTGTACGCACGTTGCTCCTTCAGCTGGCGCTTGTACTCTGCGTACTTCGGGCAGCTGTCGTGGCAGATCGGGTGCCGGTCGGGGCAGTGAAAGCAGGAATCAACAACCTTCATCCTTCAATCTCCTTCCTTCTTCATCCTCCGACGCCGGGCGGGGGCATCCTGTAAAAAATCATTTCCGCTGGGGGCCTCCCGGTCCACCCGCTTGGCACGGCCGGAGCCGATGGGGTGGGTGCGGCGGTACTCCTCCGGGCTGGTGCAGCCCTGGGCCTGAGCCTCGGCCAGCGCCTTGCGGACATACGCCCAGCTGCGGCCGCCCAGGTCCGCACACTTGCGGATAACTTCCAGCGTCAGCGCCTGGCCCAGCTTTTGCCCAAAGGCATCCAGCTCAGCCCTTGCTCTCTCGCCCAGCTTGCCGATCTGGCGCTCATACTCCAATGCCAGGGGGGAGGTCGTCGTCCGGTCCTCACGCACGCCTGCGTGCGCACGTATAGAAGACGACAGTCTTCTATTAGTCTGGTATTCTTTGTATGATTGTTGTTGGGGGTTTGTTAGCTGGCCTGTTGGCTGCTTGTTAGGCGCAAAATGCTTATCGGCGTTTTTTATCGTTATAACGCTGTATTGATTGGTGGTTTTGATTGTTAGATAGCTTGTTGACACCAGCCGATTCAGCGAGGTGCGCACGTTCTGCACCGATAGCCCGGTCTCCTGGGCCAGGTGGGCCAGGCTGGTCACCTTTTGGCCGGGCTGCACCGTGATGCCCCGCCACTGGGTGGTGGTCCAGTTGGCCGTGAGCAGAATGTGGATGTACAGCCGGGTGGTGTTGGCATCCTCGTACCACTCCCAATCAATCAGCCCACGAGGGAGGGCCACAAACCCCTTGTCCCAGCAGATGGGCACACAGCCTCACCTCCTTTTCCCCTGGCGGCATCAAAACGGCAGATCGTCCGCCGCCGTCTCCTCGATGAGCCGGTCCAGCCCATCCTCCGGCGGCTGCTGGGGCCGCTGGCCCGGCGGCGGGTAGTCCGCCAGGCTCTCGCCGGGGTACAGCTCCGCACCGGCCAGGGCGGGGGCAGGCAAGGGCGCATCCGGCGGGGCATCGGATGCAGGTGCAAGGGGCTGCGGGGCCGGAGGTGCGGACGCCTCCGTAGGCCCGACAGCGATATTGATGGCCATCTGCATCCACCGCAGGACCACCAAATCCCCTGGGGTAATGCCGGTAGCGTTCAGGCTATAGTAGACCTTGCCGTTGCCCTTATCATCCCGACGCAGCTCCCGGCCTTCGGCGGTGATGTAATCTCCTTTTTCATACATCCCATCACGCTCCTCGATGCCGCCCCAGCACAGCACCTCCACAAAGGTGCTGTCGTAGTTCCCCGAGGCGTTTTTCTCAGAGTGGGCACGGACGGACAGGGACAGAACCGGCTTGCCGCCTAACATCTTGCAGACCGGATCCCGGGACAGTGGCCCGGATACCGTCACCCCTGTGACCACGCCGCCCCGCTTGATTTGGGTGATCACAAGCCATCACCCCCAAAAGGGTCGCCTTCCACATCCTCAGCCTCAGTGGGTTCCGTCTCCGGCGTGGTGGAGATCAAAGCAGCAGGGGCAGGTTCCTTTCGGGAGCGCAGGCTGCGGCGGCGATATGGAGGCTCATCGTCCAGCTCACGAGCTTCGCCCTCTGCGTCCACGTGGATGGAGATCTCACTCTCATCATACAGCGTCCCAAAGGTGGTGGGGAACGCCTCGCGCAACGCTTGAACCAGAGCCACCTTACGGATCATGGTGGCTGGCTTTGCCTTCCAAAGGCTTTTGCCGGTGTCGTACTCCGAGAACTTCACCTCGCTATAGCTCGGCCGGCTGCGATCCTTGCGGTAGACCTTTGCCCAACCGCCAAGCAGCTCCTCTCCCTCGTAGACGATAGCGCCTTCCCGGTTGAAAAGCTGGCCGTTTGCCATCACGATAACGCCAGCCTCAAAACCATCATACTGCGGGTGGCGCTCGGCCATCTGCATATAGCACGCCTTGCCCAGAACGATGGAGCTGGCGGTGGCATCGCTGTTGTTGTCGTAATGGATCAGATGAGCCTCTTTGGTGAAGGGGTTCAGCTTGTACTGGCGGCAAGTCTCCAGGAAAATCTTGCACTCTGCGTCCGTCGCTTTGGGACAGATGACGTTGCGGACATCCTCAAAGCTGACAGTCAGATGCTGCCCGTCCATCGTGATGATCTCAGTCGGAGATACTGCACTGGAAGGGACCAAGGGACTGGAAGTGCGGGCAGTCGGCTGCATAAAGTGAGAAGCCTGGGCCTGCATGGTGGGCGCAGATGCAGATGCGGTCTGCTGCCCGGGACGAGTGAAAGCCATAATAAAACCTCCTAAAATCTTGTCTTATCGAATCGGACCATAACGGAAGCCACGCTCTGCGGCTCCTTGCTTAAACCACTGTATATCCTCTGCCGTAAATTCCACCCAGAAACGGTAGCGGCGGCGCTCCAGCTCCGGCTGGGCAAAGGTTTGCAGCAGCTCCATGTCCAGCCGCCCTTCCGGTGTGACAAAGGCCCCTGCCCTTGCATCTGCGGCGGCCTCTGCCCGGATCTGGCGTTCTTCCTCACTGGGTGGGATGATGACCGGGGCAGAGGCTTTGACCTTTTCTGCGGCCTCCCTGGCTGCATTGGCGGCGGACTGGCGCTGCCGGGCATCTTCCCTGCGCTGGTGTTCCCGCAGGGCAGCATTGAGGCTCAGCTCCCGCAGGTACTCGGTGGTGCAGCCCTCCGCATCTTCACCGCAGGTGTCCTGGATGATCTGCAGCTCCTCCCGACAGCGTTCCAGCGCTTTGCGCAGCTCCCGGCCTGCCGTGGAAAGAGCGGTGGTCTTGTTCAGCCAGCGGGAATCCAGCAGGCGTTCAAACGGGATAAGTTCTGCCAGTTCTTCCGCAGCCTCTTGGTAAATTCCCTCCAGGGCCTGGCGCTTCTCTGCCTTTTCTGCGGCTTCTTCGGCTTTTACCTGTTTGTCGATGGACTCGGAGACCGCCTTGATCTGGCTGCGCATGGCGCTGATCCGGTCCAGGGTCTCCTCCACAGGAGACAAGTAATGCTCTTTCAGCTGCTTGCTTGCCGCCGCCAACTGCTTCTCCCAGGCGTTGACCTCTGCCCGGTCTTTTTTTGCACTGCTCATCTGGTCGGGCGTGTAGACCCGGCCGGAGTACCGCTCCAGCAGGTTGTCAATGTTGGCTTGAACCTCGTCCAGGTTGACTTTGGGTGCGGGGATGGGCGGGGTCTCCACCCGTACCGTTACAAGCTCGCTCATTCGTTTTCTCCTTCCTCCGGGTGTTCCTCGGCCCACTTCTGGTGCATCCAGCCGGGCCACTCCTCAAAGCCGGGGTCCTCTTCGGCATCCTCCGGGGCATCCTCCATGGGGGTGTCCGGCTCGGTTGCCTCCTGCGGCCAGCTGCCGCCATTGGCGCAGGCGTAGCCCAGTGCATCGCTCAGCTCATACAGCACCTCCATGGCGTCCCGATAAGCTCCGTTGGGCAGCTGGGCAATGCGCTCCAGCTCCGGCAGCAGGATGGCCCGGCAGGCGGCTGCGGCGTAGCGGGTAGGGTCGGCCGGGTCGCCCTGGCCCTGGTCGGTCTGGCGGCGCAGCTCACACAGCTCGCTCTGGAGGGCCAGCATCTCGGTGCTGACCTGCTCGTTATCCTCCCGCAGGTCGGTCAGCTCCTTGCGCAGAGCGGCTTCCCGCACGGCTGCTTTGTCCCGCTCCTTCTGGGCCTTGTCCCGCTCGGCTTTGGCGCCCTCGGCCTTCCAGCGGGCGATCTCCTTTTCGGTGGCGCCGGTCACCTCCACCGGGCGGGCCTCCAGCTCCTGGATGCGGGCGGTCTTTTCCGCCATCTCTTGGACAAGGGTGGCGTTCAGCCCTTCCAGGCGCTGCTGGTCGGCAGCCCGGCGGTCGTTTTCGGCCTTGTAGTGGGTGGTCAGCTTGTCCAGTCTTTGCAGCTCCTTGGCATCCAGCTCGGCGCTGCGCTGCGCTGCCTGGGCACGCTCCTCGGCATTGTCAGCACGCTCCCGCTCGGCTTTGAGCTGGGCAAGCAGGGCCTGCACACGATGACTGTCTCCGGCGGCAGCCACCACCTGGTCGGCACAGCCAGACCGGGCAATGAGGTTCAGGTCTTTCCGGGTCAGATTGGGCAGCTGTTTTAATTCCGCAACTGTTGCGGAATTAAAAGCGTCACCATTTTTGACCATTGTTCTGGCGCTGCCCTCGCTCAGCCCCTTGCTCTCGTACCATTTGGTCCAGGTGCCGCCGCCGTAGCGGCCCGCCTTGGCAGTCAGGGCGTGGATTCGAGCCAGATAGATGCAGGACACCAGATACTCGTCTTGAGCGGTGCCATAGTGCAGGTCAAACTGCTGGTCTGCATCGGCAGCCTGCTCCGCTAGAGCTCCCAAGGGGGAGAAGTCAAAGGACGGCATGGCCTGTCCAGTGGCAGCCTCTGCAAGATCCGGGGTCGTAGGCCCGCCAATCACAGGGGCCGAAGCATCCACAGGGCAAAGGCGGCCCGATCCTCCATCGGCATCCGCCGTGGTGGTCTGAGTTTCCCTCTGCTGCGGCTCCAGGGCAGCAGTCCCGCCCGTGGTCGCAGCAGCATCCCCGCTCGGGGCAATTCCAGTTTCGCACATCGTATCAAACTCCTTCTGGGTGATCTCTTTGAAGTCATGGCCCGCGGCGTATTCCGCCAGCCACTGTTCTGGGTCCTGTGGGGTGGAGCCTCGGTTTTCCCTGGCGTACCGCTCGGCCAGCAGAGCGCTGGGCTTCCACTGCGGCTGGTGGGGCTGGTGGAACCAGTACATCAAGAAATCGCCATCAGCGTATGTATAGGCGATGTTTCCCGCACTGGTCAGGTAGATCGGTCCGGCGGGGGCAGTCCTCCCGGTGGGCGCACCAGGCGCAGTCCCGGGGCTTTGGGGCACGGATGGGGCAGCGGAAG
>PPYF01654004.1_pt1 | contig 41385 bp, 36 predicted proteins | sample 1559871 | NCBI WGS metagenome assembly PPYF01 (sample SAMN08240021, study PRJNA423297) | Human gut metagenome, whole genome shotgun sequencing project.
GGAACATTTACACCATTAATAGTCTTAATGCTATCAATTTTAAACTCTAAACGACCTTTGCGTCCAAGCATACCATTTTTTCTTGCTTTTGTAATTGTCCCTAATACCTCTTGGTTTGCTGGAATAACAACTACATCATTGATTAGTAAATTTTCTATGGTCTTTAATCTAAAGGTATTTCCTTCTTTGCTTTTCTTAGAACTAATAGGATCGATTAATTCTAAATTTATATTTGTATCTTTAGGAATATACGCATGTCCAGCAGCAACAGATGATGTCTTTACAGTTGCCGTAGTTTCACCACTCTTTAACAACTGAATACGATTAACTCCAGATGGTAATTCTGTCTTAACTACAGATTCTTGCATCGCACTTGGTGCACTTGTATCTTCTGCTGAAGCAGTCAATGGTAATGCACAAGAAACACTAAGACAACCTACAACCAAAAGTTTTAATAATGCTTTAGATGTTTTCATATATTCCTCCAAAAGCAAATAAATTCACAAGACAATTTATAACTACAGTATAGCATATTATGAAAAATTAATGAATTCCTTCATTTATAGTTAAACAACATAATATACTAGGATGACCAATACAAAACTTTTATTATAATACAATCTATCTATAAAATCTCAATATCCTCATACTGTGGTTGTACAACCCACTCACCACGAAGATTTACAATTCCCCACTTACCTTGAGATTTTACCGGAGCAAAACCATGTTTAACGGGCATTGCAGAAGTGATCGTGTTATCACTAAATAATACTTTACCACTATCATCAATAAGCTTATAATCACTAGAAGTCTTATGTACCCAAGTATATGGTCCACTAAATTTGTTTATCCCCATATCTTTGGAGGTAGTCAAAATGACATTTCCTGTTGTCATATCGATTAACTGTTGATTATCACCACTCACGACAACCATATTAGTTAGGCTTACAAATCTAATAGAATCATAGGTAAACGGAATAACTTGTTTACCTGTATCCACGTCAAATACACCCGCTTTTTTATTATCTTTATTGATAAGTACTAACAATCCATTAATATCACTAAATTCACCTAAATCATAATTACCTGATTGAATAATATAATTACCTTCACGATTTACGAACCCAATAAGACCTTGATTTTTCACAAGTGTACCGTAAGCAGTAATTGGCCAAACTGCATCATTTTTACTGTCGATAACAATTTTACCATCACGATTAATATAACCGCGCTTTACACCATCATATACAGGGTTCCATGCATCACCATAATAGATTCCGCCATGATTACTAAGGGTTATTCCTACAGCCATACTCAACAAGCCTCCAAGATTAAACTTGCTTATATGGCGTCGGAATTCTGCCAATCCATCATCATATGCGTCAATATCATTAGATGGTGCTTCAAATACAGTCTTACCTGTGCCATCAATTGCTACATTTTTACCTTTAGCATCTTTTACAAAAGCACGATCTTCACTAAATTTCGTATATACTTCTTTAAATTGTGGTGCGATTACAGTATTACCTGATGCATCAGTAAAGCCCCATTTTCCTTTTACAGAAACGGCCGTATAAGAATCACTTGCATAGGTTTCCTTATGGTTTAACGAATTTTGATTCTTGTTTACAGTCTCATCATGATGATTAATAATTTGTTTAACCTGTTCATCTAAGGCATCTTTACCACTTGATAAAACGGTACCATCTACTTTAATATGTTCTAAAATTTTCTTTAACTTTACGAAGTATGTTCCGTCCTCAGCATAAGATGGATCCAACTCTTTATATTGTGGATCAAGCAAAACTTGACCATTAGTTCCTACAAGTCCCCATTTACCATTTTGCTTAACCTTAGCTAATTGACCCAGTTTAATAAAAGCACTATTACTTTCAGTAGCATCATCAATGTTTGCTTGGAGAGACTTAAATGCTTCTGGTGCTAATTTTTGAGTGGCTCCAATAATTGGTACGGCTACATAATCACCTAATTGCCCTACACCAACAGATACAGTTGTACCACTTGATTTAGTAGATACCTTTTCAGTTGTAGAAATATTAGTAGTAGATGTGGATGCACTATGTTGTTCACGTGTTACACGCGTACTAGTAGATGTTGGTGTATCTGTATTTGTTACAGTTGTGGTACTAGTAGATGTTGTAGTGGATGCTGCAAAAGCACTAGTGGACATAGCCGCCAACACACATGCGACTAATAAAGATTTCTTGTTGAGTTTCATAAATCTCTCCTCTTATTACTCAAAGGTCTATACATATAAAAAATATATAAATAATTATTAATATAAATTATACTATATAGCCCTTTATATATACAATAAATTATGAAAAATTCTTCATCCATTATTTTTTTGCTATAATAGGACCTATGAAAACAGCAACCATAATCGACTTGATTGTAGATGCTAATGTACACACGCAATCTATGAATCATATTATAAAACAACAGCATATTTCACAGCGCATGCGCCGGCGTCTAAAAAATGATGGTATCATCACCATTAACGGACAACCGGCTACATGGGATACCCTTGTTCATGGCGGAGATCATCTACTTATGAAATTAGCACCTGAACAAGAATTTTCACGCACTCCAATGAATCTGGAAATCGTATACGAAGACGAACACATCCTCGCTGTAAATAAAGCCTCCGGTGTTCTTATGCACCCTACCTCGACGGTACGCGATGGAACATTGGCAAATGGCGTGCTCTATTATTATGACGAAACTGAGCAGGCTCATGACTTTCACCCCGTCCATCGCCTCGATAAGGACACATCGGGCATCGTCATCATCGCTAAAACATCGGTAGTACAACACGCCTTTGATAAGCAACGCACAAAATTTCAAAAGGTCTACGACGCCATCGTTGAAGGTACTATGCCAAGTCAATCGCTAACCATTAATTATCCCATCGGACGTAAACCGGGTAGCATCATTGAACGATGTTGCACATCAATTGGCAAACCGGCTCGTACTGATGTGACGGTATTGGCACGCCACATTGTTTCCCAGCCTGTACAAATGAATAAAAATTTGAGCACGCAACAGGTTCTGACTCATGTGCAATGTGTACTCCATACGGGCCGAACCCATCAGATTCGTGTACACCTATCCCATTTAGGTTGTCCTTTAGCTGGTGATGATTTATATGGCGGTCATTTAGATTATATTCGTCGGCAAGCATTGCACGCTGGCTACCTAGATTTCACCCATCCTATGACACAGGAGTATATAGAACTACGGGCCCCTATGCCAACGGATATGAAAGATTTACTATGTCTCTAACAGATTCATCTAGAAAACCTTATAAAATTGTGGTGCTTTATATCGTTTCTTGATATACTAACAATGAATAGATATGTATCATCATAAGTTGATGACAATACTTTCAAAATACATACAATCGGCTATAAAGCCAAGGAGGACAACATGCCATTAGTAACGACTACGGAAATGTTCAAAAAAGCTTATGAAGGCGGCTACGCAGTAGGTGCTTTTAACGTTAACAATATGGAAATCGTACAAGGTATCGTCGATGCAGCAAAAGAGGAACAATCCCCTCTTATTTTGCAAGTATCTGCAGGTGCTCGCAAATATGCTAAACATATTTATCTTGTAAAACTAGTAGAAGCAGCATTGGAAGATAGCAATTTACCAATCGCTCTTCACCTTGACCACGGTGATTCTTTTGAAATCTGTAAAGATTGCGTAGACGGCGGTTTTACATCCGTTATGATTGACGCTTCTCACCATGATTTTGAAGAAAACGTAAAAATTACAAAACAAGTTGTTGAATACGCTCATGCGCACGGTGTTGTAGTAGAAGCAGAACTTGGTCGTTTGGCTGGCGTCGAAGATGACGTTAACGTATCCGATGCAGACGCTCGCTTCACAGACCCAGAACAAGCTGCTGAATTCGTAGCATTAACAGGTGTTGATTCCTTGGCTATCGCTATCGGTACAAGCCACGGCGCTTACAAATTCAAAGGCACACCATACCTCGACTTTGAACGTTTGGAAAAGGTGGGTAAATTATTGCCTAACTTCCCTATCGTATTGCATGGTGCTTCCTCCGTATTGCCTGAATTCGTAGCAAAATGTAACGAATTTGGTGGCAATATCCCTGGCGCACAAGGCGTACCTGAAGAAATGCTTCGCAAAGCAGCGCAAATGGCGGTTTGCAAAATCAACATCGATACAGACCTTCGCCTTGCTATGACTGCATCTGTACGCGAATACTTGGCACAAAATCCATCCGAATTTGACCCTCGCAAATATTTAGGACCTGCTCGTGACGCTATTAAAGGCATGGTAGCTCACAAAATTAAAGATGTATTAGGTTCTTCTCACAAACTATAATCTATGGCTAGTGGATTTGTAAAAGGAACCTTAATCTTAACCATTGCCGGTTTCGTAGTGAAAGCCATCGGTAGTATCAACTGGATTCTTCTATCCCGTATCCTGGGCGGGGAAGGCATCGGGATCTACCAGATGGCCTTTCCTATCTATTTGTTACTATTACAAATTTCGAGCGCAGGTGTGCCGATTGCCATCTCTATTTAACGTGGATTTCCTGTTTCCGCGGCTACATCCAAGGTTATGAAATGATGACCCCAACGGCGGTCAGCCAAATCGTAGAACAACTATTGCGCGTTATCGTCATGCTCGGTGCAGCGGCCATCTTATTGCCATATGGCTTACCTGCTGCAGCTGGCGGTGCTAGCCTAGGTGCTGGCGTCGGAGCCTTTGGTGCCTTCCTCGTGCTCTTGTACTATTACTACAAATTGCCTAAGGCTAGTAGTACTGGTGAAAGCTACGATGGTCCACGCGAATCGGCCAAGGAAATTTTATCGCGACTGTTATCATTGTCCATTCCTATTTCCTTAGCCAGCATCATGTTACCATTAACGGCCAATCTTGATTTGCTCATCGTACCACGTCGCCTACTAGACGCTAATTTCCCGATGAATGAAGTAACAGAACTGTTCGGTTATCTTACAGGTATGGCAGTGCCGCTCATCAACTTGGCTACCATTATTACAGCGGCCCTTGCTACGAGCATCGTACCAGCCATCTCTCATGCTTTTGCTAAGCGAGATCATGAAGGTATTTACGAACGCACTGCTGGTTCTATGCGCTTAACATTTATGGCAACCGTACCATTTACGGTACTATTATATGTACTTGCGGCACCAACTGTTACGTTGATTTACAATGCACCTAAGGCAGAACTGGCAACACAAATCACAGCGTTCTCTATCTTCTTCCTCGGTGTACACCAAGTTACAACAGGGATTTTACAAGGCCTTAATAAGCCACGCATTCCAGTTATCAACATGGGTATTTCCCTTATCATCAAGGTTATCCTTAACTGGACATTGACTGCCATTCCTTGGCTCGGCATCGGTGGTGCTGCCTGGGCAACCGTTGCTGATATTGGCTTTGCAGCGTTACTCAACTTGATTTACATCAAAAAATACACAGGCTACTTCCTCGATATTTCCCTTCTATGGAAAAACGTGGTCAGCGCTGGTGTCATGGGGGTACTCATCTTTATGAGTTACCACTACTTAACAGATATCTTGCCAATGTGGGTTAACTTCATACTCACAGGTATCGAAGGCTTATTACTCTACGTTATTATCATGGTTCTCTTAAAAGGACTTAATAAAAATGATGGCGCTAGCATGCCACTTATTGGTAGATTCTTTAGATAATTACATATACGAATAGCAAGAGGACCGACTCATTTGAGCCGGTCCTCTTTTTATTAAGCGATATATATGCATCGCTTAATATAATCATATAGAATCACAATCTATAATAATTTATTTTTTCTTGTTCAATTGTTCCGATATATTTCGTTCAATTAAAAACTTTGGCATGCCTAAACCAAGTTTAAATCTACCATAATCCTCTTTATTATGCTTATAATCTACATATTGAACGATATCACGTAATTTAAAATTGCTTACATGTACATCATGAGGTTTGACCATATAGTGAGTATAAAGATGCGTATCATCAAATACAGTCATTATAAACAAAGTAGTCTTTTCACCCTTAACTTCATAATAAGCACCTGGTAAAGCATCATTCCATACAGTAGCAAATTGAATAGGCTTACCTTCATTTAATTGATCTGCACCTACAAATCCAATTAGAGAATGATTCATCATATTCTGTTTCTTTGGATCATCTCGTTTAAAAAGTGGTCTAACGGAAATAGACTCTTTAATTTTACCAGACTTAAAATACTCGACTTGGAAACCATTTTTAGTGACTTTTGTACCTAAGGATTTACTATTTTTTAAAATTCTGAACGTAAAAGGTCCTCTATGTACTTCAGAGGTATATTCTAATATATCACTAGCAGGTTTTACCGATGGCAATACAATATTCGCCAAACCATTCATAGTGGCTTTAACTAGTGCATCATCACCTTTAGCACTTATCTTTTTAACGACTCCTTTTGGAAGCATATATCCAATATGATAAGAAACCGTCGGCTGTTTTGGCATAGTAAAATTGATTGTTCCTTCTACCAAATCATTCTTATATACGATTGAATCCCATGTAGCCTTTTCAACGGTTGGATATGTAAAAGTATTAGCACCTAACACCTTTTCACTAATTTTTTTATTACCTGCTATGGGATTATATCTTTTATAAAACACTTCTTTCATAGCATCAGAATTTAACTTACTATATGGTATATTCGTATCTTCCCAGTTATCACCCTTAGGCTGTGGCCTTAACTCGTAATACCACTCCCCATTATAGGTCATCACTCCACCTGCACTGATTAATTCTTTATGCTTACCCATACTTCCCTTAGCCTGAGCTACAATGCTTGGTTGAGGTATAGTAAATTTTATATTCGCTCCGTTTTCTTTTAAGATAAACACAGTACTAGAGTATCTAACACCATGATTTAATTCTCTTGTATGATATATATCCATTGGTGTTTTCGACATATCATAATTAGGAATCGATGTATTATCTCTTGTAACTTTCTCTACAATTCTTTGATCCATTTGTCTAGATTGTGAGGTATTTTTTCGATAATTCTGATATTCATCAGCAGGTATGGATGCATCAGCGCCAGGAATATTTACATCTATCGCATAGGACTGCCCCATGCCAAATGTTAATCCAAGTAAACCTAATGCTATTACACGTTTCCAGTTCATACAGTCTCTCCTCAATTTATACTCTACATTCTAAGACTCATTATACCTAATTATTAATTTTTTATCAATTTTCTATAAATTTATTTTAGAATCATCCAGTCTTAGCTATATTTACACAAACGCAATTCCTACTTGCATAATATGTTATAGTATATTATAGGAAAATGAATTATAATTATACTGTACTTGATGTACAGTATTTTACACATTGAGGTGATAGTATGAAAAAACCATTAATCGGAATCTCCGGCAATACGCTACGCGATAATAGCGGTGCATATGTCGATTTAATCCGTTCGTATGTCAATCAAGATTACGTCCGTTCCATCGAGGAAGCGGGCGGCATCCCTATTATTATTCCTTTTACAGAAAATTTAGAGCAAGCAAAGGAAACCATCGATATCATTGATGGTCTACTCCTTACAGGTGGTCATGATGTGTATCCGCTCAATTATGGCGAAGAGCCATTGCGAGGCATTGGTGATGTGTTCCCTGAGCGCGATCAATTCGATTTTGCCTTACTAGCTGCAGCAGAGGCGCGAAATATTCCTGTATTCGCCATCTGCCGCGGTTGCCAAATCGTAAATGTTTATCGTGGTGGTTCCTTGTACCAAGATTTGCCATATGATGAAAATTGCACGATTAAGCACAGCCAAAATCAAACGCCTGCATTACCTACGCATACGGTGGAAATTGAACCTGATTCTAAATTAGCGATAATCATCGGCACAACCACATGGATTACAAATTCTCATCATCATCAAACGTGCCGGAATATTGGTGAAAGCCTAGTTGTTACAGGCCGTGCCAAGGACGGTACAGTCGAGGCATTAGAAGATACGAGTCGTCCATGGTTCGTAGCAACTCAATTCCATCCAGAAATGATGCATGTGAAAGATGTACATGCAAAAACATTATTTAAAGCCTTCGTAGATGCGACTAAGGAGGTCAACTAATGGATAAGAAAAGTAAATTTGGATTTTGGAGTATCGTACTCCTCGGTATCAACGGTATCGTTGGCACAGGGATTTTCCTATTACCGAATAAGGCCTATGCCATCATTGGGTCAGCCAGTTTAGGGGTCCTTTTATTTGATGCAGTCATTGCAGGATGTATTGCCTTATGCTTTGCCGAAGCGGCCAGCCTATTTACACGTAATGGTGGTCCCTATCTATATGCCAAACATGCATTAGGTGACTTTTGGGGATTTGAGGTAGGCGTCCTTAAATGGATTGTAACCGTTATTGCTTGGGCCGCCATGGCCGTTGGCTTTGCCACAGCATTAGGTGCAGCAGTGCCAGCCTTAAGTGGCGATTTTGCAAAGGATGTCATTTCCTTTATATTAATCGTAGGCTTAACAATCGTAAACATATTCGGTGTTAACGTGTCTAAGTTTGTTAATAACTTGATTACAATCTCTAAATTAGTACCTCTCGCCCTATTTATCGCTATCGGTATATTCTTTATTAATGGCGCTAACTTTACACCTGTATTCCCACAAGATACCTATGTAGATGGATCCTTTGCGCAAGCAGCCGTTCTTCTCTTCTTTGCTTATACAGGGTTTGAGGTTATAGCTATTGCCGCAGAAGATATGAAGAATCCTAAAAAGAATTTACCTCGTGCCATTATCATGTGTATGCTACTCGTATCAGTCCTATATATGGCCATACTTGCTGTATCCATCGGTGTTTTAGGTTCAGACCTTGCTAATACAAAAGCACCAGTACAAGATGCTTTCAATGTAATTGTAGGCCCAATTGGTATGTACATTGTATTGGCAGGCACATTAATTTCCATGGGCGGTATTAACTTTGCCGAAGCCTATTACGCACCGCGTATTGCTACATCTATGGCCGAAGACGGTATGTTACCAAGTGCCTTAGCTAAACGCAATCGCTACAATGCACCATATGTAGCAGCGATTGTTACTGCCATTGCCAGCGTACTACTTGCATGGTCTGGTTCGTTTACAACCCTTGCTGCTATTAGTGCGGTATCCCGTTTTACACAATACCTACCAACATGTTTAGCAGTCATCATATTCCGTCGTAAATGGGCTGATAAAGAACGGTCATACACAATTCCAGGTGGTTACACCGTTCCAGTTATCGCCATTGCTACATCCCTTTGGATGCTTGGCCAAGCCCAAACAAACCAATTACTTTGGGGCCTAGGTGGCTGTATCGTCATTCTTCCACTCTACATTTGGTACTGGCGCAAGAAAAAAGCTGGTATAATCAAAGAAAAAGAAGATATCTAATTACATTTTTGTATACAAAATAGGCAGGAGCTCGCTCCTGCCTCTTTAAAAATAGAACAGGCCTGTTCTATTTCTGAACATACCTATATAAGGTCTTCCAAAAATTAGTACAGGCCTGTTTTATTTCTCAACATATCTATATAAGGTCCCCGAAAAATTAGTACAGGCCTGTTCTATCTCTAAACACACCTATATAGGGGCTCCGTAAAATTAGTACAGGCCTGTTCTATTTCTGAACATACCTATATAAGATCCCCGAAAAATTAGTACAGGCCTGTTCTATTTCTGAATACACCTATATAAGGTCACCAAAAAATTAGTACAGGCCTGTTCTAATTTTTATGGACATGTATGATGTACCGATCAATAATCCGTAAAAGGTTCTTCTTCTACAGATTCGGTCAAATCTTCTTCGATATAACCGTATTCATCAATGGATTCTTCTTCGTCGCGCGTATCAATGTATATACTGATTACGGCCAAACCACCTTGTTCGTTAAGGCTCACGATAAGGCTCATAGGGCCATAGACCAAAATAAGATTATCGTCTTCATCACGAATGATATGTGGTACGGCAGCAAAGTGTTGATTCATAAGTTGATCAAAGTAGTCCTCTACATCGAGGCCATTTTCTAGTGTAATAGATTCTGCATCACCTTTTTGGAATACTACCTTGGTATCTTCATCAATGAATTGGTAGAAATCGTCGATATCAAAATTATCAGTTTCAAGCCATATACTGAGGGCCGCAATCCAATCTTTCACAGTGTGCGGCACAATTGGGAAACGATATGGTGTTTCATCTAAGGATAAACGAAGATCATCGTATTCAAACTCATAATTTTCTTGGCTAGAAACGATGCGATCAATACGGCCATCCTCATTGATATCAACAAACAATATATACGCGTATTGGTCGCCCTCTTCATAGGCAACGGTCAAACCGTGACGGCCCTCATGAAATAAAGCGCCTTCTTCGTATACCTCTGTAATATGTATAACACGACAGATAACAGGTACATGGTCAGATTGGATGGAATCAACCATGGCCGTTAAAAATTCTAAGCTTTCACATTTATTACGAGCAATAATGCCTCGTCCCGTAGAAACATATTCGCAATCATCGTCGAGCATGGCTTCAACACCATGAAGATTTGCGGATTCTAACGTGGCTTTCATCAATAATAAAGATTGTATTTCAGTCATACTAATCCTCCAAATATTTTCAACTAGTATACTAATTGTATCATAGACTAATTTAAAATTCTCGGTTCATGTCATATAATGGAATAAGATTATATAGATTTTGGAGGTCCCCATGAAATATACAACTATCGTATTCGATTGTGACGGCACATTGCTAGATACGTTAACAGATTTACGCAATGCGGTGAATTATGTATTGCGCGCTCATGATTTGCCAGAACGGTCGGTTCCTGAGGTGAAAGCAGCCCTTGGCAACGGCGTTGCACATTTGATGCGTCAATCACTGCCAGATTCCATTTCGGAGGCTGAATTCAACACCTATCTCGACGAATTTAAAGCATACTACGGAGAACATCTACAAGATTACACAGCCCCATATCCTGGCATGCTCAATGTATTAGACACATTACGTACTAAGGGCTATAAACTCGCTATTGTATCCAACAAAATCCAAGAAGGCATTACACCACTAAACAAGGAATACTTTGGTGATCGTTTACCTGTAGCTATTGGCGAACGCCCTGGATTACAGCGTAAACCAGCACCAGATATGGTATTACAAGCATTAAAAGAATTAGGTTCGACCCAAGATGAGTCAATCTATATTGGCGACTCTGAAGTAGATGTTGCTACAGCCAAAAACTCTGGCCTACTATGTATCGGCGTTACATGGGGCTTTAGAGACGAACAATTACATAAGGATTTAGGTGTCAAACACATTGCCCGAAAGGCAGAAGATATCATAACGATTATTGAAGAGCTTAATGCATAAGAAAACGACTAGTCACAACATAAATATATGATGTGACTAGTCGTTTTATAGTATAAAGTTTTACATCCCAATCCCAAACAGTGTTAATATTTCCATAATAACTGGTATGACGAATACAAACAATACGGAGCTAATGGTTACAAGACCTGTGGCAAATGGCAAGTCAGAACCTGCTTCATTCGCCACGATTGGCAATACGGCGATAACCGGTCCTGCGGATTGAACGATGAATGTGACAACCGCAACGGGATCCAATGTAATGCCCATGAGGTATTTTGTAGTATAGATGACGCAGAACATGATAAATGGCGCTACGGCGAAACGTCCAATGATACCGCCGATGGAGTCTTTATTTAAACGCATGCTTTTAAGGCCCGCATCATGTAATACGATACCAATATATAGCAAGGATAATGGTGTTACCATATTCCCTATATAGTTCAACGTATTATGTAATACCGTTGGCAATGGAATCTCAGCATATAAGAATATTAACGCCAAGAAAAAGCCCAATAATGGCGGTGGCAATAATTTTTTCCAAGAAAACTTGCGTACCAAGGTGCGAAAGCTTTCACCATGGCTAGCACCATTCGTAGGCAACGGATCAGCCTCAATGAGGAATACGCCAAACATCCATACAGATATGGTATTACCAATATAATACAGCAAGAAAAACGGTAATGCATCAGGCCCAAACAATGCAATCTGTACAGGTAGTCCAATAAATAAACAATTATCGTTAACTACCATATTGATAAAAATACCGCGGCGTCCCCGTGGGACATGTACAATTTTCATCATAATAAACGCTATGATGTACGACACCACATAGGTCATCATCACAACAAGTAATCCATACCGCAAGTCCCACAAATCCGATGTTTGCACATTGTGAAGCACGGACATAAATACGCCGACCGGCAAAATGACGGACATGATGAGCCTCGATAGGTTCGAGCTAAATGTATCATTAAACATGCCCCGCCCTTTTAAGAAATATCCAAGCGATATGAGCAAAACGATAGGCATGATGCTTTGTAATGAAGTAAGAAAAACCATATAACCTCCTACATACTTTATATGTAGTATATCATAAAAGAAGACCACCGAGTTTCGTAACTGAACCAAAATCTACTGTGCGCATACATTTCTCCAATGGTCAAGAATTATGTTAAATTCATATGCAATGCCCAATTTTCATAGTAATTAAATCGATACAATCGGCTACTACTTGTAACTATCCTTGTAAATACTCACTTTTTCAATTATGCATTTTAAGCATTATTGCTATTACTTATAGTATTGATTCAAAAGTGTGATATATGTTACATTTATGAGGCAGTGCTTTCAGAGCACCTATAGTTGTAGTTAGTTGATTGAGAAATGAGGAACAACATCTGTTATTGTCCCTTGGGCTGTTTTATTAGGCTCTTTAGCACAATTAATAGCTAGTTATTTTGATTTCAAGAAAAATAATCCTTTCGGATCCGTTGTATTCGGTGCTTACGGTTTATTCTGGTCCGCCATGGCTGGCGTTTGGTTAATCCAAATGGGCTCCTTCGGTCCTGAAATCCAAAAAGGTTTCGATGTAACACAATTAGCATTCGCCTTTGTGGGCTTCTTAATCTTCTCTATCTTTGGCACCATCGCATCTTTGAAAACCAACAAGGTTGTATTCGCTATTATGCTATTAATCTGCTTCCTATTTTTCGGTCTTGCAACAGACCTATTCTTAGGTGGCAAAACAGGCTTCTTCGCCCTTGCAGCATGGTCCGAATTATTCATCTCCCTCTTGGGCTTCTACGGTTCTGGTGCCGTACTTGTAAACAAGGTATTTGGCAAAACTATATTCCCTATGGGTAAAAGCATCTTATAATTGATTGAAAACTAGATAATACAATTAAAGGTCTATATATTACTGAGTTGTAATATATAGACCTTTTTCATTACATATGTACCTTTAATTTATTTATAGCTAAATTGCGCATCCATAATCATTTGTCGCAGTTGCTCAATGCGTACACCATTTGGCAATCTATCTCTATAGAACTGCAATTTATAATAGTATCTAGTTCCTTCATAATCAGTAACTAATACCATGTCCGTCCTATTCTTTAATGGCCAGCCATACATAAATTCAGCTAGTAAACTGCGCACACCATCATTATTAACCTCTATTACACTATCCTTAATGGGCAATACCATCTTAACAGTAGGTTCAGGAATCGTTCTATCTTTAACAAGATTCTTAATCTCATTATCCAAGGACATACTACTATCATCAATAGATTTAGCCTTAACATGCATAAATACCCCATCAGAGGTTCTAAACTCCCTACCATCAATATCTTTTGTTTCGCCCTGCGTTTCAATAGCATCCTTTAATACGCGGAATTGATATGGTCCGAAGAATTTTGTTTCTGTGAAAGTATCTAACGATTCATCACTTTGACCATTATGCACATTCGTAACACGTATCATTGGTGTTGTATCAATTGCTTGTGAAAGCACTGGTGTCGCTAGCAATACCCCAAGGCTGATAGCATATATAATTCGTTTCATCTCTACGCCCTCCACGATTATCGATGATACGGATAATCCTGTTCAATATCCTCTCTATAATCATCTTTATACCGGATTTCATCAATCTCTGCTGGAGTCAACACACGACCTTCAGCATCAACATATTCACGAAACTCATTAAAATATACCCCTTCTATATCTGAAGGTTCTAATTGTGGTTCATACGATTCAATATTTCCGTATGTACGATTAACTTCGTCTAATATGCGATTCTGTTTCTCTATATCCGCATCACTATCTGTTTGATTATTCGATGATCTAGATTTTGCAATAAATGCAATGACGATGACGGCAATAACTAAGTACAACATAGGCATCTCCTACAATATGACTACTATATTATTAATTGTAACATATTGGGTTATATAAATTTAAAAATCAAGTAAAAAAGGTTCCTATTGGTCACCTAGGTGACTATTAGGAACCTCTAATCTATTTACTTTTACACTTGACATCGTTATATTGAACTTGAGGCCTCTAAATGGGTCCAGTCTTTGCTAATCTTCTAGAGATTGGCGGTGATCAATATGAGTACATACAAAGTATTATCGTTAATGATTTCCTTTGGCATACTTGTAGCGACCATTATCATGGCTGCAAAGTGATTGACCTCTAGCTAAAAGCTAGCTTTCTAATCGTGGCATGAAAAAAGGCCCGACAGAGAAGTCAGACCGTTTCTTCAATTAAATCAATATAGAAGCGAAGTCTGGCGACCAAACCATTTATGCCTCACTTTGATATAAATTATATCATATCTAAGCACGGAAGGGAATTGAACAATTTCCTTCCGTGTTTTGTTTACAAACCTTCATGGTGCACACGAATAGCATAAAACTCTTGAAATACAGGTGGTTGATCCTCCATAAAATTTCTCATAGAAATGAGTCTACGTTTTCCTACACGTCTATCTAAAACTGCAAAGATACGTACAATTAGATTATCACTAACCAAGCTCTTATCTATGTTTTGATTCTCAAATTCATCAAAAGCCTGATAAAAGCACCGCTGATCAAATACGCCTAATTCTAGTGCTGTATTGTCTATGAACGGAAAACCTTCATGCATTCTTCGTTCATAGGTATCATCTTTAGGAAACAGATGGGCCTTCACATATTGATTCCAATAATTGCCTTTTATAATTTCCTTACCATTATATCGTATAGCAGCCCGCCCCTCATGATCAGGCGATTTACTATAAGTGGTAACAAAATATTGAATATGCCCTCGCAAGCTGATAGCAAGATATTCTGTTTCTAACTTATGCCGTATTCCAGACCACGTAGCCATAGGATTCACACCTCAACACACGAAACAAATATACACATTACTTAAAAGGATAATCCTGCTCATAGTCCTCTTGATAATCTAGTTTATGACGAACCGCATCAACTTCATTGGGACTTAGTACATTTCATATTACTATTATTGTATCATAGCAAATCCACTTCACCCTTATAGGTATCTCCTAAGTTTGCAATCTTAGCATATGAAATAATACTATGCAATAATCCCTCGTTCACCATCTTCTCTAACCAATAACATAATTACATATTGTGTATTAGGCTCATTCGGCAAAGCAAAAGAAATATCCTTGGCCACAAAACTTGGTTTTTCCTTTGTTTTCATAGTGCTCCAACGACCATTTATAATATTCTCTCTTTTGAAAGCTGTAAATGGCAATGTATAAGCCCCCCCTTCAGGAGTATGCATATGTACCTCGGTTACAGCATTATATTGGGCTCTAGATATAGTTAAGGCCTATAAATGGGTCCAGTCTTAGCTAATCTTATAGAGATTGGCAGTAAGATTTCCATCAATTGAATCATTAGTATGATATAATATTAGATTATTAAGTTATGTATTTGAAAGGAGAAAAATATAATGCAACAATCATGGAAAATTGCATTTGCCTACATAGGTGTTATTGTAGGTGCAGGACTCTCGAGTGGACAAGATCTTCTACAATATTTTATAAGTTTTGGCCAAATAGGTCTCATTGGTGTTCTATTACTAGGTCTATTAAATGCCGCATTTGGTAAAATCATGCTTTCTTTGGGGAGCTACTATCGTGCAGACAATCATGAAGAAGTTTTTACACAGATTTCCCATCCGTTTTAGGTGTTTTTACTCCTATCATGATTGTTATGATATTCATCATTACAGGCTACTCTTTTATTGGTAAAAGTCATGATTGGACTACATTAGAGACTATAGCCCACACAATCAAACCAGCCACAAGCAATGTATGGTTTTCTGTCATTAATTATTATTCTCTATGTGCTATGACAGCTGTTTCTATGGCCTTTATTTTAGGTGGTTCTGTTGTTCGTATTGGTATTGCTGAAAAAGGTGGCACTCGTGGCGGCCTATTAGTCGGATTAGTTGTTTTTATAGCTGCTATCTCTATTTTTGCCAATCTAGATACAGTAAAAGATGCAGATTTACCGATTCTTGCTATTGCCAATCAAATTCATCCTTGGCTAGCATATATATATGCAATCACAGTTTTTTCACTTATTTTTAATACAGCATTCTCTCTTTTTTATTCTATTGCTAGACGTTTTGCCAACGGCAGCACAAAAAGAATGAGAATTGTTATTATTTCTGTAGTAATCATAGGATATATATGTAGTTTCTTTGGTTTTAAAGATTTGATTAGTATCCTCTACCCAATTCTCGGTTATATGGGACTATTACTCCTAATTATTCTTATTTATGGCTGGCTCCGTGATCGCAAAGATATCATTATGGAAAAACTCTTCCGAAGAAAGATGCTCCGTTTATCATTAAAAAAACATAGTCCTCACAAAAATCTTTCAGAAAAAGAACGCGAACTATTCCATACATTAGGTGATATTAGTCAAGCAGATACAAAATCTCTTAAAGAAGATATTCATAATGAAGCAAAAGAAATACTTTCAAATACGGAAACAGTTCAAGAGCTAAAAGACTATGTAGAAGAGCATCTCTCAATAGACGAAGAAGTTATACATCAAAATATCAATATTCTACAAGAACAACAGGAAGAATCAAAATCAACTGAATCTTCTAAAGATAGACCTATCAAAAAGTCCAATATAAATAACAATGAAGTAAAATGAACAACGAGGAAATAATGACAGGTGTGGAATTAGAAATTATACTAAAAGCTGGAAAAATACTACTTAGCAGTGGCGCCGAAATCAGTCGTACAGAGGATACTATGAACTACATAGCACGAGCTATGAATTTTAAAGATTTAGAAGCCTACGTATCCAATAGAGGTATTTTTGCAACTGCTAAGAAAGCTGATGGAACTGAAATTACTCGTATTTGTAACGTTCCTGAAGTCGATATTAACCTCAGCAAAATTGAATCTGTTAATGCTCTCTCCCGACGTATCACACAAAAAAATATTACTATTGAGGAGATTGAAAGTGAACTTAATCAAATTGATACCATGTCAGACTATTCTTTTTTTTGGAGATTAGTAGCTTATACGTTAGGAGCTTCGGGCTTTAGCTATGCAATTGGTAGTTCTATAACAGACTCTATAATTGCAGGTATTATAGGCTTAATATTAGGCGTCTATATGTGTACGATTAAACGCATACTTAGCTCTGATGTATTGATTACCATTTTAGGTAGTATTCTAATAGCCTTATTGGGTAATCTCTTTATCCACTTTGAATTAGGCTCCAACCTATCAGTTATATTACTAGGAGCCATGATTGACATTGTTCCCGGAGTTCCTTTCGTCAATGCTATTAGAGAGTATAGCCAGAATAACTATAATACAGGAATAACCCTTATGATGGGCGCGTTACTTACCTGTATTTCAATGGCTGTAGGGGTCGCAGTAGTACAATCACTACTCTTCAACACACAAATGATTCCTCTTTATACCTCTAATTTAGATACTAATTCCTTAACCTCTATGTTTATGCGTAGTATAATGGCTGGTATTGGTACTACAGCATTTGCAATCTTATTCCGTGTAGCTAAACAACATTTTATCGATTGTACAATATTAGGATTCATCTCATGGTTCTTGTTCTTAACATTATCTTCACTACAGTCTAATGTTATGCTTTCCATATTCATCAGTGGTTTTATCATCGCCATAGCATCAAGAATATTGGCTGTTAAACGGAAATGCCCTGCTATAGTTTTTCTAATGACTAGCTTATTCCCTTTACTACCAGGGCTCAGTTTTTATCGATCCATTTATTATATGCTAATGGGACAAGAAACTATTGCCATTAGCTTCGCAAAAGAATCCTTTTTGATAGCTTTTACAATTGCTATATCTATCGTAATTGTAAAACATATAAAACCACCACGAATCAAAAAACACACTTATAAGTAATATAACCCTATAACAAATTCATGTAAATTAAAGCATTCTGTAATAGTTTAGTAACATAGTGACTTATATCACCGACAAAATATATTATCAATTGGTATATTTATTTCATCTTCCTACTGGGCTGACGGATACGTAGAATTGACTACATGCACAGTAGCACACATCGTGTGATAGCCGACCGTCTGGGCAAGCTTTTGTTCAGATGGTCTTTTTTTATTGCCATCTCATAGCAAATGCTTCTTTATCAATTTTTGATAATCTCACGTATATGAAAGGAGTTTTTTTATGAGAAATCGTTGGCTTATTGCCCTAGCAGCTATTGGACTGCACATATCCATCGGTAGCGTGTATGCATGGAGCGTGCTCACGCGCCCTATCATGGTAGATATGGGATTTACCTTATCACAAACAACCTGGACTTTTTCACTAGCCATTCTAATGCTTGGTCTATCTGCAGGTTTTCTTGGATCCTTTGCAGAGAAGATTGGTCCTAAAAAAAGCGGTCTCCTCGCCATGTTATTTTGGGTAGCAGGTCTATTCGGTACAGCCTATGCACTTAGCATCCATAGCCTTACCTTACTATATCTATTCTACGGTATCATTGGCGGTATTGGACTAGGCATCGGCTACATAACACCTGTTTCTACGCTCGTAAAATACTTTCCAAATCGTCCTGGATTTGCTACCGGATTAGCTATAATGGGATTCGGATTTGCCTCCCTTATTGCAGGTCCTCTTATGCAATACCTTGTGGCTCATGTGGGCTTAGTAAATAATTTCATTATCCTTGGTATCACCTATCTTATAGTTATGAGTGCTTCTTCCCTTTATTTGAAAGCACCTACGCCAAAAGAACCGACACGCTCTAATCAAGATAAATCTACCATGTACGTACATAATCACGGTATGCTAGCTAATGATGCTATGAAAACATGGCAATTCAGTGCTCTATGGTGGGTCTTCTTTGTTAATATTACCTGCGGTATCGGGCTCCTATCGCTAGCATCCCCCATGGCACAAGAAACCATTGGCATGACACCAGCAGCTGCGGCCTCTCTAGTCGGTATTATTGGCATTTTCAATGGTGGTGGTCGCATTGTATGGTCCACTATCTCTGATTTCCTTGGGCGAGCACAAACTTATATATTATTCTTTATCATGGAAATCATTGCCTTCTATTTACTGTCCCAAACCCATAGTACATTAACATTCCAGATTTTAATACTCCTCATTATCACCTGTTACGGTGGAGGCTTCTCTTGTATGCCAGCATATCTTGCAGACCTTTATGGTATACGCCAACTCTCTACCATTCACGGCCGTATCTTAACAGCTTGGGGCTTAGCAGGCATCGCTGGTCCTATGATTGTATCGTACTTTCACGAAGCCGGATATGGCTATTCCATGGCTTTAGTGTGCTTTGCAGGTTTATTTGTATTAAATACAGTAATTGCTATAATCTTAAAAATGTATGGCAAGAGGGACCTTCACAGCTGACACCTACATGTAAACATGAAAAAAGGCCCGACTGTGAAGTCAGACCGTTTCTTCAATTAAATCAATATAGAAGCGAAGTCTGGCGTCCAAACCATTTATACCTCACTTTGATATCAATTATATCATAAAAAATCTACTTCGCCCTTATATGTATCACCCAAGTTTGAAATCTTCGCATCAGAGGCGATTCCTGCTAGTGCTGGCAAAGTCTTTCGATTCGCATCATATTTATAATAGATTGTATGTATATAAAGATTATGTGCATCTTGCGTGCTAAATCGCCACTCACTAATACCATCTTCATATTCAAATGTTACCAGCACGCCAGGAACGCCATCATTCCATATATACGTATGGCTACCACTACGCATATTCTTTCTAGTTTTTAACTGTGCTTCAGAGATTGTAACTATGTCAACAAGATTAGCCCAGATTTCCCCCTTATGCTCAACAGGATATACTTCTATCATCTGCGAAATACCTGTAGGATCCTTATATATTTTAATATGCTCATTACCGGATGCTTCCTCAACGGCATCATTTAATACCCGATAATTATAGTTATGAAAGCTTTCAAAATGACTATCCTTATTTAACCGTTCTAATGAAGTAATATTAGGCACAATATAATTAGCGATAATGTCCTCGATGCCCCGTTTACCAATACCTCGCTCGCCATCCTCTCTAACCATCAGGGTAAGTACATATTGCGTATCAGGCTCATTATTTAAGGCAAAAGAAATATCATTTGCCACAAAGGTAGGATCGCCTTTAGTTTTCATGGTGCTCCAACGGCCATTAATAACCCTTTCCCCTTTGAAAGTACTACCATCAATACTGGATATATCAAACTGATCTTGATTCATATGTGACCATTTTTCCTGCAATGCAGAACGCACATAGCCTTGCTTTAATTCATTATAGGGTTTGCCCAAATACTGAGCACTTTGCTCATACGGATGATTATCCATAAATAAACTAGTATAAATAAAAGGATGGTTAAATGTATACACAAGTGTATTAGTATCTTTCACATCTGGAATAGGAGCAGATTGTGTGCCACCTTTGAAAGCTGGAAACGGCAGTGTATAGGAAAGCCCGCCCTTATCAGTATGCATATGGACTTCGGTTACAGCATTATATTGGGCACGCCATATAGAATAGTTTAAATTTCTACGCTGCTCAGCATTCATCTCATCAACACGATATAGCAATCTAGCCGCATCACTAACCTCCGCAACACTAGTAGCATTATAGATTCTTTCATTAAGAATACTATCCATCAAATCATTCTTATAAAAATCAGCACTAGAATGCTTAGATTTTGCATTATACCCAGGCAACTCATTAGCATTACTGCAACCACTCAAACACAACACAGCAATCAGACCACCGAATAACAAAGATTTTCTAAACATAAGATTTCCTCAATACACACTAACTATATTTTGTATATTGTAACGTACTTATATAGTAATAAAATGATAACAAAAGAGGTTCCTAATAGTCACCTAGGTGACTATTAGGAACCTCTAATCTATTTACTTTTGTTATTAACAGGACCATATTAAGCTTGAGGCCGCTAAATGGGTCCAGTCTTTGTATTCGTGGCATGAAGGTAACATATAGCGTTAATCTAATTCAACTTCTTCATATCTGCAATTAATCAATTGGCCATCTTCATTAAAATCCTCTATGTAAAGTTCATTTTTATTGTGTGTTCTAAACATTAAACTATAACCTTCACCAACGGTTTCTCTCCATATATACATCTCTTGACCAAAGACATTTTCTGCTATATGAAAACCACGTGGTAAACTTAATAGATCATCTAACTCCAATGCATTATCTATTCTATTTTCTAATTCTTCTTGTTTCATATTTGCCCCTTTCAAATATGTAATTGAAATATATATTTTTATATCATCACTTTTCTACATTATTAGATAGTCGTTTATGCAGTAATTATTACAAATATTGCCATCAATAAACAACATTATTACGTTCAATTATACTTAGATAATCACTTCTGTACTTTATAGAATATTTCATTGTAGGCCGTAAATTAAAGTTTGAATGTAGATAATACTCAATTAAACTCTTTTGCTTACGTCCATGTACCTCATCATATTTATCTCCAGGAAACTCATAATTAAACTGGAGATAATAGAATCCATCATTTTTACATATAATGGAAATATACGAATTATCCTCAACCTCAAACAAGCATGCATCTAATGGATATTTTTCTACTAATTTAATAGCATATTGTAATCTTAACTCTTTAGGTATTTTCTTTATATCTATAACTCTATATGCCTCCAATAACCGATTGTCTTCTGGCATATTTGATTCATAGATAACTTTATAATTAACTAATCCGGCTTTAGATAGATAGTTTTCTAGAGATAGATTTTTATCAAGAAGATCTAAACTAAGAAACTCTTTAATAGACTCATCTATACAATTTAAGAGTTCATGATGATCTAACTTTATAAAGTTATCAGGAATATATCTAGGATTAATATCATAATCTACCAATTGATATTTAATCATATGTGTCTGTTTAAGATAACTATAATATCTCTTCATAGACCATTTACCAAGTTCTTTTACTTCACAAGGCTCCACAACACCACGATTTTTAAATAACTCAACAATTCTTACGCTTTTTTCTAAATCAATAGTAATATAATGTTGTTGTTCAACCCTTGCAGAAAGAATGCGAATAACACAATTTAACTCTTCACTTTGCCACGCTTCACAGAAAAATATAAACGTAGGTGACTTTTCATATTTTCGCACTCCCTTAGGCACCTCTGGTGTACTTTGATAATTCGCATATGTTACAAAACAAGGAATATTACAAGACGTTAATACTTCAGCCACTTTATTTTCCCAAAAATTACCATTCCTATGGTCCTCGTGATCATGATATACAAGGGGTAAAATATAAATGTACTTCTTACCTACATACCGATTAATCATTTTTAAAATATTCGTTTGAGTTCTATCAATATTTTTCATATGAATATTCCTCCTTCTCTATAATCAGTATACCTTTTTATATGTGTATTAAACGTCCCATAAAAAATCCTCATAATTGCTATTTCATAACTATTAGGAGGATTTAAACTTATATACATTTTATGATTAAAATCAAGATATCGATTTTTTATAGCAGTCAATTACATCTTTAAGATTTATATATTCTTCACGAATATATAGACCATCAATATGCTGTCTATCAACATGCACTTTAGTTTTCCGTTTACCCGATGTTGGTATAACTAAAGCACTTTTAATAATGGCATTTTTATATTTACCTCGTAAATAATAATAATAAAATGCTTGCTTATAATTAAAAGAATTCACATCATTAGTAAAGTACTTAGAATCAAATAATAATATTAATGGTTGCTTCTTACTTGTGCAGGTTTTAAAGAAATGATCAAATTGGATAGAGAATCGGCTTTTCTCACCTACTTCTCGTTGCTCTATATCCACACTATCTGGTTTTATTATATTTAGCTTACAAGGTTGTGCTTCCTTTGTAATTTCATAATCATGACCCAAGATTCGTATATGATTAGATAAATACAAATGGATCATACGTTCCCAAACCAATTCAAAATACAAGGTTAAGAATTTAGATGACTTACTTCGATTACTTTTCCATTGAAAGTATCTGATCAACGATTTCAATAATAATCGTTCATAGTCCTTAAAAAGCCGCCCACTTAATATTTGCAATTTAGCAATACAAAAATCATACTCATCAAATATAGGATTATAAAATTGACGCTTATACGGATGAATATCATCTAATAAAGTTTGAAAGGTGTTATAAAAATCAAATAATACGTAATCCATACATTCCGTAATAAAAATTGACTCATCATATTCACAATTAACTACAAACGGAGAGTATATAAAATTTCCATCACTTAATAAGGGACGAATCGAATTTATTGTTTGATGCCAATTAATATGACCTTTATAACCTTTAACTGTATCTCTTAATTGATGATGATATAAACCAAACTCTAAATAATATGTAAGAATATACTGATAAGCATCTATTGGTATCGTATCAGTTAATTGTCCTGGTTCAACACCATATAGTTCTCTATCTCGCTTTATAATATGCAATATATCTTTCATATCTTGCAATACTTTTGATTTCTCATCTCTCAAAGTTACTTTATCAACATGATAGTGCTTAGGAAAAGAAAGCAAAATATTATCTTTTTTTACTACCATACCAACGAAAGAACATTTTAACTTCTCATTATATCGATCACAGTATGAGTGAATGTCCCACTTTCTACAAAATGATTCTGTCAATTCGTTGCCATCATTAATAATTTCAAAATGATAATCTAATACATCATTATTCATTTTATAAGTTTCCATATGCTTGTTTTACAGATTCACTTAAAATATTCTTTTTATTCTTAAATGTTGAATATAACTGACTAAAGGATTTAATACTATCATCAAAAAGACTAGCACCAGTATAAGAAACACGTTCAACATCTTGCCATAAATAATGTAACAGCTTATCAGCAACTTGTTCGCGATTTGCATCATCATTGCTTTTATCCTTATTTGCATCATCATTGCCTTTATCCTTTAAGAAGAAAGGCCCTAATTGCTTATCTTCAGCTAATCCTAAATCATTTATAATGATGTGATTAATAGCTTGATATAGTTTTACCCATTCATATGTATCAGTATCTGTGAATTGAATATCAAAATTATTAACGTATTCATCATCTTTGCCATCGACATGAATAGGATCTACACCAATATATTTGAAATCAAATCTTCGTTTAAAAGCAGTATCAATAACATTAACATTTTGGTCACTTGTATTAACGGTCCCTATAATATGTAAATTTGATGGAATAATAATTTTGTGGCCTGCTTTTATTACTCCATTTAATATAAGGTATTCATAAATGGATTTATTGTTAATACCATACATGCTTTTACCAGTATCATCTCTATCCAATAGCTGGAATATATCGCCAAAAATACTAGCAATATCACCGCGAGACATTTCCTCTAAAATAAGATAAACATCAATGTTTCTATCTTGAGTTCTCAATGCTGTACATAATGCAGTTGTAAATATCCCTGGAACAAATTCATAGCTAACTTTTCCTTCTTTTGTTACAGGCATAATATTACCTACAAAATCAAAGTAAGAATAATCACGGTAAATAGTAGTACGAAAAACATAAGGATTATCATCATACTCTGTATATCCTGGATAACTTTTCTTTATTAATGAAGCTATCCTATAACTTTTACCAGTACCTGGTGCACCATAATACATAACTTGTAGTGGATATACTCTTTTCTTTATAGGAATAATATTTTCAAATTTCTTAATAATAATATCCGCTTGAGTATCAGCGATTGAAGCAAGCCCACCTTGAAGATTTAACTGACTTCCATCATTAAACCAACCATTAATTTCAGAAAGACTTATTGGGTGATCAAATTTATGTACACACCGTAACACAGCTTTATTAATTTGTGAGTCAGGTAGATTCAAATAATCAACAATTTGAAAAATACAAGATACTGAACCAGCAGGTTGATTAGGCCCTTCTCCTGAATTTTTATTATAGCCTAAACCAAATCTTCCAATTTCTATGTTCTTTTCAGTTACATAATTATATGTAACAATATCACCAACCTCAAGTTGATACCAAGAAAAACCAGATTCCTCGAAATTCGCGGTTGCTCTCCATAGCAAACGCTTTTCATTTTTTTTATTATTAGCTGCATTTGTTTGTTTTGAGTTTTTTTCTATTACTTTTTTTCTTTTTTCCTTCCAATAAGGTTGAGCTTTTTCCCTAATATCTTTCTCAACATTTAAGGTTGATATATCTAACTCTTGACCTTTTTGTGTTAATAAAATACGGCTCTTTTTGCCTTTGCCCTCACGACTTAAAAGCTCTAAAAACTCTAACTCTTTAATTGCAAGACTAAATCTTTTACTAAAATCCTTATACGGTTTTCCTGTTTTTCCTGAGGCATATATAGCTTCAGCGTATTCAGCAATATATGGATCTATCTTAATCATTTGAGAGCATATTTCTGCTGTCGTTAATGGACTACTCGATTGACTAAGTACCTTTAAAATAGGTTTTATTAAATAAGAAACTCGTTTCTCTGTTGCTAAAGTGTCAATATACCCCATGTTGTCCCCCGCAGTATTTCAATAAAATAAATATACGAAAAATTAAAACTTAACTATGTTACTAATATTTTAGCATAGATTATTTTGATTATGAAGTTATCATGAACATCATAGGAAATATAGAAATATAGTACTGAAAATAGAAAAGTTCCTAATAGACAAATTAATGACTATTAGGAACCTCTACTCTATTTACTTTTATTATTCACAACATTATATTGAACTTGAGGCCTCTAAATGGGTCCAGACTTTGCTAATCAACTCAAGGATTGGCGGTAATCAATATGAGTACATACAAAGTGTTATCATTAATGATTTCCTTTGGCATACTTGTGGCGACTATTATCATGGCAGCAAAGTGATTGACCTCTAGCTAAAAGCTAGCTTTCTAATTGAGGCATGAAAAAAGGCCCGACATAGAAGTCAGACCGTTTCTTCAATTTTAAACACTAGAAGCGAAGTCTGGCGTCGAAACCATTTATGCCTCACTTTGATATAAATTATATCATATCTAAATAGGGAAAGGAATCAAAGGATTCCTTCCTCATTTCATTTATAGACAGTTTTAACTAAATAATCCAAACATCACCATCATACAGATTACCAGTAGACGATAATTTTACATCAGTAATTAATCTACGTAATTGTGCTTTACTATATACACCATTATCTAGCCGGTATTGGATTGTGTTTACATACTTATGGCTCGCATCATAAGTAATAAACATCAATATACCCTGTTGATTATCTAGTTCAAGATCTAATAATAACCCTGGTATGCCATCATTCCAAACATAAGTATGGAGCTCCTTTGTTATCATTTTTGCTCCAGGGATACCAAAAAGCTCTGCTGACTTATTATCAATCTTATTTAATATACGAATCTCATCAACTGTACTAAATAAACCTTTTTCAGATTCATTATTAGGTTCAATACGAATCTGTTGATTTATATTTTTATCAATTGTAAAGGTTACACCGTCTACTCTCTCATTTAGCTTTTTATCTCTTACAGCTGTTTTAGGTACTCTAAAGGAATACGTTTTATATGTCTCAACCTTGCTATAGTCATCTAACTCTTGAAGAGAATGAATTGAAGGCAATACATAATTAGCCATTATTTTATTAATATCATTGGATGTGACTAGCTTCGTTGCACGCGGATAAAGGATAACATTATACTCTTGATTTGGATGTTTACTCAGTTCAATTTTTAAACCAATAATCTCCATCTCAACTGCCCCTCTAAGTGTTGTCTTTCTTAAAGAACTTTTACTTAAGCCATCATATTTAAATACAATATCAGTTTTTTCAGTAGTATTTGATGTTTTATTTTCAATAATACCTGCAGCAATCATTGGGGATTCTACTAAATAATGAGCATTTGAATTAGGAAAATCAGTTATAGCCTCTTTCTGTATTGCACTAAATGGAAGTGTAACTGATAGTCCACCATCATTATTATGTAAATTCACAATTGTATTACCGTCAAATTGACGACGCTTAATAGAATATAACTCATTTTTAAAAGATTCAACTTCAGCATCATTAACATCCGTACCAAACTTTTTAGGTATTCCCTCTTTTGAAATAATTGAGTCTATAATCTTTCGAGTTTCTACATCATAAGCACTCTTAATTTTCTCAGTCCTATAAATTCCTTGTTCATAAGCACCCTTAGCAATAGTTGGATCTGCACCGGGAATATTCACATCAACAGCGTAACTAGATATACTAACAGCGCTCAACACCATAACACTTAATAATAATCGTTTTAACATATACATCTCTCCATAAAATAATAATTTTAACTGTATTGTATCATAATAAGAATATATTTATGAAAATAATTACAAAACGAAAGAGGTTCCTATTAATCACCTAGGTGACTATTAGGAACCTCTAATCTATTTACTTTTATAATTGACGGCATTATATTGAACTTGAGGCCTCTAAATGGGTCCAGCCTTTGCTAATCAACTCGAGGATTGGCGGTGATCAATATGAGTACATACAAAGTGTTATCATTAATGATTTCCTTTGGCATACTTGTAGCGACCATTATTATGGCAGCTAAATGAATTGACATCTAGCTAAAGCTAGCTTTTCACGTCATTAGGCCATGAAAAAAGGCCCGACTGTGAAGTCAGACCGTTTCTTCAATTTTTTTAATCTAGAAGCGAAGTCTGGCGTCCAAACCATTTATGCCTCACTTTGATATAAATTATATCATATCTAAATAGGGAAAGGAATCACATGATTTCTTTTTCTGTTTTCATTTATAAATCTTCATAGTGCATACTAATCGCATAAATTTCTTGAAGTGCTATATTAATCCTGCTCATAGTCCTCTTGATAATCTAGTTTATGACGAACCGAATCAACTTCATTGGGACTTAGTACATTCCCTTCTTCATCTACATATTCGCGGAATTCGTTGAAGTATAAACCTTCTATGTCAGATTCTTCTAGTTGAGGTACTTATGATTCAAGCTTATACGGATTTAAAGTGGCATCATTAGAATTAACCGCCGATGAATCGAGCGCACTAATATCAGAAATCTGCAGTTTAGATTGAACTGTGTCATGTAAACCTAAATCAGGTCGAGATAATTTATACGGAAAATATAACACGCCTATAATTATTGGCAATACAATAATCATAATGTATTCTCCCTTAATTAATACATATCATTTACTGATATTATATCATAGACGAGTATAAAATTCTGATTAGTTGATTATAGGTAAAAAAAAGTCCTGACTAGATTGAACCGCCCCCTTAATGTTAGACCATTTTTCAAAATACCCTTTCAACAAATAAGCGTTGAGTTTGTACCACGTTTATACGTTTCCTCGATATAAGTTATAGTATTTCGTAAATAAAAATATTATTTTATAGTTGGAATATAGACTTTTTGTAGTGAAAGAAGCGATTGATACTTTTCAGGTAGTAAGTCATAATACTTTAAAATTAAACCTGCTAATTCTTCACCATCTATTCCCCTAATTATAGGATTCCTTTCTAAAAATTTTTCAGCATTCTTTTGATAACCAGATAAAGATACAAATAAACCATAGTCACCTGGCATCATAGCGCCCTTTAAAGATTGAATAATCTCTTCTTTAATAGGTGTATCTTGACTTTTAACTTGGATTGTGATTCTGGGTGGCAATTCGTCTTTATAGGCAATTATATCAATTCCATGATCTCCACCTTGTTTTGATACAGTTGCTCTATATCCCATAGAACGAAGTAAATCAGCTATAAGTTCTTCAAGAGGATATCCCTTAAAATTTTTACTTAAGATTTTTAAAATATAATCATTAGTAGTCTGTTTTATATCTTCAGCAACTGCCAATATAGTATCATCATCTTCATTTTCTAATGGTATTTTCTTATCTTCTTTACTTTCTAAAATAAATAGAAATTCGTCTGCATAACTTTTAATTGAAAAAAATGTCATAGCAGAGCCAACTTCATATAAAGCACCCTGAGTAAAATCTACACGTGGTACAGATTTTAGCCATTTAACAGAACGTTTATGAACATATTCTTTCTCAGAAGAATCAAAGCGATAATTCCCTGTTATAAGACCTATATGTATTCTTTTATCAACTTTAGATGGATATATTACATAGTCATCTATTTTTACTTCATATAAAAATCTATATAACATTCCAGCACTAAGACTAATGGATTTTATTTTTGAATCTGGATATATTGATTGATATTTATCTTTAAACGCATCTCGATCATTCGCTAATGCACTTAAATCACCCATATCTTTCCAACCTAAAGCAATTACACTTTCTGACATAAATAATCTATCGTCTGTGGTATGAATACCCCAAATAGTTTTCTCCATAAATTAGTCTCCTATATATTAAAATATTTATACCAAATGTTTAGGAACTGAAGATATCGCATTTATCAATCTTGAACGTTCTCTTGATCTAATCCGATCCGCAATCTCAAATATCTTATTCTTAATCCATAAGTTGGCAGTTGTTCCTTCTGAATAATCAGCTTCTGCATACATATCAACACGGCCATCAATTCTCATTTGTTCAACTTGTTTCAATGCTACTTCATCTTCCTTTGGATAAATAGCAAAAGTTGTTCCTCCTTTTTGCTTTATTAAAGAAAATGCAGGAATATCACTTGGTCCATCTGCAATATAAATCATATTTTCAAAAGCAACACGTCTTGAATCAAAAGGTATCTTAGCATTTACATCTATATCCAATTCTTTATTCCAACTTCCTTTATTGATTTCAAATATAGCACGTGTTTTTGTTGTATTATCAATAGTATAAACAACATCACTTAAAACACGTTTTCCATTTATCTCTGACTCTATAAGTTCACATCCCCAAATATTTTTAACAACATCATTTAATACAGACCCACGAATCAGTTCGGCAAAGCCCGTACTCACGATATAGTTCTCAACTTGAATACCATATTCAAGATATTCTTTTTCATCTTTAAAAAGATCATTTAAAACAGATAAAAACCCTGGCACATTCTTATAAAAATTTTGTTTTTTACCAAATTCACGTAATTTTTTATTATCTAAATCTTTAAATTTTTCTTCACGGATATATTGAAGAAATAAATTTAAATAGTATGTATCTGCATTAATACGTATATTAGAATATATTTTTCTAAGGTCAACTTGTCTTTGATTATTTTCAGTCCAAAATGCTTTACCATCAATTCCATACTCATCAAAAATTGGATCTTGCATATACCCATTAATTAAAGTTTTATCACAATCCCAAATAATAGCAATTATATTCGACATAACCATCCTCCAGAATACCAATTCATCTTATAAAACGGCCGTTACTATGAAAAATATTTATCAACTAATATTTGTATTTTGCCTTCTTTAGCATAAGGTATCGTATCTTCTTGCACAAAATTCTTCCTACTTACATTATCCCCAATTGGCCCAAAGATAAAGTTTGTAGCAATCCGATAGATAATAGCAGATGGAGCAAAACCATACACTTGATTTTCAAGAATATGTTTCAAGCGATCTTTATCATCTGGAAATTGTTGTTTCATAGATTCATTGTTATACAAACGTTTAACTAATTCCGAAATATACAATCCAGATTTCATATAGAAATCAATATAGGTTTTCGTTGAATCAGCAAAAATATTAGGATTTTCTTTTTCCAATTCATCAACCATTCGTTTTACTACTTTTTTAGGTGTAAAGATTTGATTTGTTTGTTGTGGCGGAATGTAATCAAAGATGTCTTCTTTATTATCTTCAAAGTAATTAGCAAGTTCTGCTTTTTTACGTAAGAATTCAAGTATAGCTTCATTAAATGTCGGCGCATCAAACAAATGACCATTAAAGTCATCTCCACCATCACGTAGATATCTAAATTGATCTAATGTGATTCCAGTAACTTCATAGAAAACATCTTCATCTACATAGGTATCAAAATTATCTAGTGTGAGCTGTTCATCACCATAGGCCATAAGGAAACTCGGGATTGTTCTAGCAAAGCCACGTAGATGGCCACGAATTTTTTCTTCATCACTATTCATTCGGTTTTGTAGAACTTCTACTTCCTGTTGTTTAATGATTTGTTTAGGCAATTCCTGTAATGTTGTACTAATATCTTTCGTAAATTTATCTTTATATTCTACTTTTACAGCACTAATTGCTTCTTCTCGTTCGTTTTCAATCGCTATCTTTTCCTCTTCTGACTTAGCAGCTTCAATTTTCTCTTTATATTCAGCTTCTTTATGTGCAATAGCAACATTTTGTGCCTTATCATTTTCTTCGGCTACCATCTTAATGGCATCTTTAATATCTTTTTCAATTCGTTGTGCTGCTCGATTTTTAAGGCCATACGTTTCTTGCATTTCCTGAACAATTGGTGTAATAACAGGTGCAGTCACACGAGATAACATATCCTCCAATGTCGGTTTTAAATCTTCATTACGTATTGTATTTTCAATATTTGCAATTGAACTTCGTAATTTATCTCCAAATAAAGCCTCTTGTTTATTAATAACGATTTCATCTGAAACAATTGGATTATCATCATCATCTAAATCGACATCAACAATATCTATGTCATCGTTTCCCATAACAACTTTACCTTGAGATGCTTCAGGCAACTCACTTAGAATATCTAAAACAGTTTGAGTCGCTCTAAAAATACCAGCAATATTATCAAATAGAAGATTAGACATAAAGCCCCGTTTAACAACTTCTTGGGCTTTAATTTGCTTAGGAATCGTCATTACCTGAGCCGCATCAATTTCTATCATTCGACCAGAAGAGTCCTCAGCTATAACAGGGAAGAAGTTTAATAATTCACCGATATTCTCTTTTCTTTCATCAGTCGTACCATGCCCATTAGCAGTCGCCATAGATAAATCATTAGCAAACTTATCATAAATAATCAGTGTACGTTCTGGTGCAAAATCAAATACATAAGCCCGTTCTTTTCTATAGTGTTTACCTTTTTCTGTCCAAGAATATGGATTTTGTGCTCTAAAAGCAGCCTGCATATACTGAGCTGGTGACTTCATATTACATAGCATAATGACACCAGTCCATTCAGGTACGGTTACACCTGTTGTTAATTGTCCTACTGAAAGCGTAATTGTTTTCTCATGATCTGCTATAGCTTTACGAACAGCCGCTAGAGAACGAAGATTCTCAGTTCCCTCATCACTATTATGTTCATAAGCATTACCTGAACCTGCAGCTAATACAATTCCATAATTTTCAAAGGTTGGATGATTTTCTAGTAACTTCTTAAGTGCCTTCGCTGAATTTATACGATCTAAAATCCAAAATGTATGCTTTAATTCATTACGTAGATCTTTTGTAGAGAATGGATATTTTTCATTATGTGTTAAAGTATCAAGCCACGCAACAACTGCTTCTTTATGAACAAATTCACCACTCTCATTAGTAGCAAAGAACTCATTCAAATCAAATGCATAGTCATAGTTTTCACCATCAACAGTTACACCATCATTAATGACATCCAAAACCATCTTAGACATTTGATAGGTAAACATATTCAATTGAGGTAATGCTTCGTATGGATTCTCACTTTCACGCGTGTTATCCCAATTTTTCTTGGCTTGTTGTTCATCTACATATGACCAATTATAAATCTGTTCATCACTAAATTGACCTTTGGCGATTGATTTAAATGGTGTCCCCGACAAATGAAGGGTCCAACGTCTATGTATATTGTTAAATGCAAAATCGGATTTACGTGTATCCACCGCTTCGTGAGCTTCATCTATGATAACTAAATCCCAGTGTAAATCGGCCACCCATTTTAACTTATCATATTCTCCACCAAAATATTTAGACCCTTTTAAATCTTGTAAGCTGATAAAAGTAATTTGTTTTGCCACATCATGTTCACTAAGATATTCAATAAATTGTTCTCGACTCATAGATGGCCTATCTTTTAATGAGTCAGTACTGCTAACAAATTTATATTCTGTATTACCCGCAATAAATTGATCAAAATCGTCATACCATGAATTAGCAACAGCTGGACGATTGGTAAGCACTAAAACATTTGTTACACCTAATCGTTTAACTAAATCATAAGCTGATAATGTTTTACCAAACCGAGGTTTTGCATTCCATAGAAATTCGCTATTTTCATGACTAGTGAAATAAGCCGCTGTTTTCGTAACAGCTTCGTCTTGCTCCCGACGTAACGTATATTCATTACTTTTCCCTGGTTGATAACCGGATACATCATGACGAATAAACTTGTTAAATAAACCTTCCGATTTCTCCGGTGTACCATTGAAATAAAACCACTCTGTTTTCGGTCTACGTTCTATATCATGAAACTTTAGGAAACCATGAAAATCATGGTCTTTAAAATTTAGACCTTTTTCTGGTCCGTCTACATATTCGGCTAAATGATTCCATAAAATTTCTGTTTGAATAGCTGCTGTATGGGTTTGCTCACGAATTCGAGTCTCCACATCCCGTTCCGTGTATCCAATCTTAATCCACCCATCATTAGTAGTAACTTGTGGTGTAGTATATGCATAGATTTTAGGTTCTACAACCTTCCCTGTTTTAATCTCTGTCCCCATTAGTCCATAGCCCTCACTTTTGATTCAATGAAATCTATTTCATCCTGTGAAAGATTGTATTTTTTGTACAATTGTTGGTCTATGTTTTCAATAGATTGAGACCAATCAATATCTGAGTTCGTTGTAAAATCTTGAAGTGGAACATTATACCAAACATTTTTAGTTTTATTATTTTGTGTAACCTTTAAAGTTCCTAACATCACACGACAAAACTTCGTTTTTAAATATTTTAAAACTGCTAATGCCTCACTTTTATCATCAAAAGCACCAAACGATATAAATGTTTGTGTATACCCGATTAGGGGTTCCCCGATTAGGGGTGTAGATAATACTTCACCTATGGCTCCACTACCATTTGCACCTGGTACTAGTACCTTATATTTTTCTAAATTAGGATGATTTTTTATATATTTACGTTCAATAGCTCTAAATACACGATTATTTTCAATACGTCCATATATTTGTACATATTCTTTATCATCTTCTGGAACAGAATCAAAGAAAGCCTCACTAAACCGTACAAAAGTATTTGATCCAATTGAATACTTTTCTGCTGCCTTAATCCGTTCATTGAATTCGGGGAAATCTTTATACAACTCATCCGTAAAATGATATGTACTATTTCCATATAGCAATGTACTAAAGGATTGGAAATTATGATTAATAACTTTTTTTATAATATTACGTAACTCATCAAATATTGTAAACGTACCAATAGGTCCTTTTTCTGTATCTAAATCTCTATAAGTAATTGCAACCCCACCTTTGATGTCAGTATTAACAAACACTTTGCTACTATTTTGCTCATAAAATAAAACTTGCAAGTGTTTATCTGATAGCATCTTTTCATTCCACTCTTTTGGAGTTTGACCTGCTTTAAACAAAAATCGTGCTGGAGTAATACATATAGTTTTCCGACCAATTTTATAGGCTTCTTCCAAAAATAAATTATAAATAGGTGTAGCTCTATTATTATTTATATCTTCTTGATATGGAGGATTTCCAATTACTACATCAAATTTCATCATTTCATCTCCCTTAGAAATTGAATCCATAGATACTAATATTTTATTTCTCCAATCTTTGATAAGTGTAAACATATCTCCTTTCTTCTCTTGATTGTTTACATCATCAAATAGATTAAGTTGAATATTGTCCTTAGAATCATCTGAATATGGGTTTTGCTTAGTTAACCCATTCATTTGAAATATATTATAAGAGATAATAGTTGCTATCTGTTTAATCACCTTCATAGTCGGTAATTTACCAAATTTACAATCATAATATTCACAGAATGATAATAACAAATTTTCACGCGCTAATAGTAACGAATCACCTTGCAATTCATAACCATAACTTGATTCATAAGCTATTTTAGACCATTTAATAAATTCCTGTTCTGTATTTACTTCCACTGCTATTCGTTGTAGTTTACGATCTAAAAAACCAACCCTTTTTTCAACAGGAATAATTTCACCTGTAATAGAGTCATAGCGAGTTACAATATATGGACCTTCACCACAAGCAAGCTCTAACCAACGTAAACTAATTAAACTTTCAAATGAAAGATTTCTTATTTCATTCAATACAATAGATACCTGTTTATCCACCAACCAAGGCGGAGTAAATACTTCACCTCGCTTACGAGTACGTATCTCTTGATTACGTTTATCTTTTTCAACGCGCGGTTGAATAATAGAATCATAAGGACCTATAATTAGATTTTTTTTAATAGGCTGATCAGCACAAAAAAATTTCCCCATGCCTTCATATGAAGGAGAAGCCCATACAATATTTTTATTTGTAGTTCGATCTTTTAATAAAATTGTCAACAGCGTTCCAGAATCATTAGCAATTCCTTCTTCGCTAATATCCACTGTTAATAATTGCATATAAGCCTCATTTCTAACTAATAATATATTTGTATCAATTATATAATTATTCATCTAAATTTTAAAGTACACATTACTGTATAGAACAATAATTCAATAGGGTATTGTAATCTATAAAAATACAATGTCCTCTAATAGTATTTTATGAGTTATTTTTTTGTATGGCCAATTTTCGTGCAAGTAAGATATCCTTCTCATAAGATAAGTATCTCCAAATTAAATATAATAAACAAATAAAAGATAAGCTACTTAACAATAGATGATATACAATATTATTATCTAAAACGGGAGAGAAAAGTACCACACACCATAAAGTAAAGAAAAACCCATATGTAATTAGATATTGCTTTATTGGTGCAGAAGAAAATACAAGAAAAATAAATAAGAATAAAGTAGCGACTAGAATGATTGAAACACCTGTAACTAATATAATTCCATATATCTCTTGATTTTTTTCAGTTATAAATACATTTACTTGAAATGGAATAAATAAAGTAATAAAAGCTGTAATCATAGTCATCATAGTCTTATATATAATATCAAGAGACCTTTCATATTTCTCTATAAACTCAAATTCTATATCTCGCTTCTCTTCTGACAATTTACTATATAGACGAGTATACTTTACAAAATTTTTACGAAATACTTTGCTTTTTTTATACAGGATAGGCTCCTTTTTGAATTCTCTCATTAAGTACTTCCAGTTTCTCTTAAAGTTTAATTTAATCTGAATAACTTTTTCAACACATATATGAATAAATAAGACCAGATAGTTCATAAGTTATCCTTTCTCCTAACAATTCTATTTAAAAATTTTCTATTACTTAACTATAAAGTTCATGATTATACATATGATAATCTTTATCCTATTCAAATATTAATAGGCGATTGTTAATGTTTATAATAATCAGTATAACGTACTATAACATAAAATAGCATATATATTATATAAAATACCACATCATATGGGACAAAAACCCCCTATATAATGTGGTATTATTTTCTTTATGATCTATTTCATCACTATATATCAAATGTAATACTACTTTTCGGATTCTTCAATTTCGGAAAACCATATTTCTCCAACGCATGTAAAATCTTTTGAATAGTCTCTTTGATATTATCTTTAGACACAGGTATAGAACTTACGATATATATGATTCCCTCAGCTTTTGCAGGATAAATGCTTACAACACAATCATGACTATATATGATACGAAGCAGATATACATCATAGGTAGACTCAACATAAAAATCAAACTCCTGATTTTCATGTATTACATCAGGTATGTCGTGTACTGGTGCTACAGTACAATCAGATATCTGAAAAGAATCTGCATCAAAATGCACTCTACAATTATGTTTTCGTTTCATTCGTTCAAGTCGTTCATCTATCATGTTTCACCACATCACTAATTAGTCGCCCCAAGTCTATGGCATTTTTAGAGGTAATAACAGGCTTACCAGTTCTAGCTTCAATAGATTTACGTGCATCACCAGCAATAGAACCACCATCGTGAGCAACCAGTTTATTCTCGTCTAATCCTTGAGGATTAGTTGCCTCCGCAATATCCTTTGTAGCCGTTTCGGCTAACATATTTAAGATAAGTTCTGTAGTAGACATATTATCTCGTAGATTTTCTTTTTTTAGTCCCTTAAAGTCCTTATATTCTCTAGTCGTCATTCCAGACCAAGCTTTAGAAATTTCATTCGTTAAGATAGCATATTCATTACCAGCTTTAACACCATGATCTTGCCATGTATCTGTAAGTTCTTTACGCACTTGAATAGCCTGTAATCGTTGGTTAATCCATTCTCGGCTATATCCCTTACGAGCATATGATTCTAAAGCCCTATCAATCGTGAGTTCCGGATCAATGATTTCATCAATACGTTCTTTACCAACCTCTGCTAACCACATTTTAAAAGGTTCAGCCTTAGGCGAAGGAATGGATTGTATAATACGGAAAACATCCTTTAAGTTTCCTGCTAATACTTTTCGAATCTTACCATTCGTCGATACCATTCCTACCTTGGGACAATTTGTCCCAAGGTAGGATGCTAATATTTCGTCCCTCTTCTTCATTTTTCTTAAATAATCAGTTGGATTTTTACTTTCAGATAAAACTCCTACAACATCCACTATACTAAAATACCACTCTTCCCTTTCATTATCCCACACAGAACGAATTTGACTACCTTCAAACATCTTTACATCATCACTCATACATCTTCCTTCTCTCTTTAAACACAAATATATGTTCTATATTATTATCTATAGTATACGCCTTTTAGCATAAGAAATAAAGATATTTTCTAGAAAAATAAAGCTCTTTTTTAACTTTCATCACACACAAAAAGCTCTCTATCACAAGGTATATACCTCACAACAGAGAGCCTATAGTTACATGAAAAAATCTAACCTATGGTGAGAGTTACTTCACAAGGTATTTTTAAATTCCTTACATTATCTATTATTTCGTATTCTTAATATCAACCGTCGCCATATCTTTTGGCATCTTAGCCCCAAGTCCACTTTGGAATGTATTATAATAATCCTTATTGTTATTAGTGTCTACATATTGCACAATATCTCGCAAGTCTTTTTCGACCAAAGAATTCGTATTATAGGTCATAATAAAGTGATTGTATACGTATTGGTTATCATGGGATATTAACATATAAATCGTTGTTTTAGGACGCTTAATTTGCATATATACGGATGACATAGCATCATTCCATACGGTAGCAAATTGGATTGGTTGATGCATCGAATACTTGTCAGTTAGAATAATACTGCGTACAGCTTTCGGGAAAATCTTTTCTGGATGTTGTATATCTTCAGTCTCAACTGGCATAACCATGATACCTTCTCTATACTGATCGCTATCGTATACATACATGTACGAATCATTCTTATCTTCCCGTATCATTTTACTTGTTTTTAGCGTTAAGAATGTAAAATCATTAATTGTTAATGCTTTGCTTTTTGAAAGTATATCCTTCGCTGGTTCAATGGATGGTAATACATAGTTTACCAACGGAGACATTATCATGTCTTTAGTCTTATCAACACCTTGAGCTTTTAACACGCTAAACTGTTTTCTAGGCATAAAATTATAACCCACATGATACGAAATCGTCGGTGTATTCTTCATCGTAAAATTAAGACTCCCCACCATTGGTGCATCCTTAGCATACGTGACATCCCATGTCGCTTTTTCAACCGTAGGATACGTAAATTTACCAGCATATAATGAATGGTCATCACCACGAAATACGCCAGCTGTTTTCTCTGCGATAGCTTTCATATCATCAACAGTCAATTTGCTATAAGGAATCTTACTATCCTCCCAGTTGTTTCCTGCTGGTTGATGACGTAATTCATAAGCCATCATACCGTCGGGGCTCATAATCATTGCATTTCTGAAAGCAGGTGTGCCATCTGCAATCTTCTCAGTATTCCCATATCGACTCGAATAAGGCATGGTGAATTTTACATTGGCTCCATCCTCTTTCAAAATAAATATTGATGAAGAAAAATCTAATGCATGGTTCAACTCACGATTTGAATAAATGATATCATTTAAATCAAATTCGCCATTACCTACCACTTGTTTGGGCATATATGTTTTTATATCCTTTTCAACATCCCGTTCCATTTGCTGCGCATCCGCATCAGTCTTGCGATAATTCTGATACGCATCCTTTGATACAGTTGGATCTGCGCCAGGTATATTAATATCAATTGCATGACCACCCAATGTAACACAACTTAAACAAAGCGTAGCCATCAATACACGTTTCATCATAATAATGCTTCCTTTCACATAAACTCTCTCAAATAATATATATGTATAGAATATCATATTTTGTTTGACTTATAGTAGTATAATATAAGTATAAAAACTAGGAGGTGATTACTATGAAATTTACTAAACGTATACTCATCATGACTGCTTTAGCCGTAACTGCTGTAGTGTCCACAGGATTTGCTTATGATTATGTATGCAATAATTCTCAGTACAATTGCAATACTAACACACAATACAACTGCAATAACAATGCTAACTATGCACCATGTAACAATAACAACCAAAACTATTGCGGTCCAAATTCTAATACTAGAGGATGCGGCGGATACAGAAGATAATATATTAAACATGACAGAAGCCTATAGTACGATTTTCGGGCTCTATAATAAATGTTGGGGTGACAACACTACGGTGTCACTTCCAACATTATTTTTTTGCAAAAAAATAAGCATATAATTGGAAAATACAGACAGCGTCGGTATATTTGTCCGCATTGTGGTCATTCTTTTGCTGAAAGCAATCCATTTGTACGAAAACATATGCAACTAAGTGTAACTAATATTAGAATGCTATTTGATAAACTTACTGAAAGTGTAACCTATACAGCTATTGCTAACGAGTGTGATACATCTATTACTACAGTATTACGTTATTGCTCTATGATCACTATACCTAAGCCCAAGACCTTACCCACTGTGATTGGTATTGATGAGTTTAAAGGAAATGCAGAAGGCTACCAATACCAAGTTAATTTAACTAATCCAGATACACATGAAATATTAGATATTTTACCGAAACGTGATACGCAAGCATTAATCCACTATTTTGCATCATTTAAACATAAGGATCGCCTACAAGTTAAGTTTATTGTAATGGATATGTCCATACAATTTAAGCGCATCATGGAGGCGCTATTTCCACATGCGCATATTATCTGTGATCGATACCATGTATGTCGACTTGTAGATTGGGCGGTAGAGCGAGTTAGAAAGCGTGAGCAACATAAACTGGCTGCTTATTCACGTATGTTAAAACAGAATCGACGTGTACTAATGAAGCATCCAGACCATTTAACGGAAGCCGAACATATTAAACTATGTGAAATACTCAGAATATCTGATGATTTACGAAAAGCATATGCTTTAAAACTTTCTTTTAGAAAAATCTTTTCAATCTATGGTAAACAAAGAATAGCTGCACATTTAACGCATTGGTTGGAATTAGTAAAAGCATCTGGCTTAAATGAATTTAATAACTTCTTTACATCATTTCCTGCATGGATGACGCAATTAACTAATGCATTCTTACTTCCATATTCTAATGGATACACAGAAGGAACTAACAACAAAATTAAAGTATTAAAACGGATAAGCTATGGACTTCGCCACTTTGGTAGATTTAGAGTACGTATTCTACTTTTGAGCAAAAAGAATGGCACCAACCATAACTATGATTGGTG
>PPYF01494418.1_pt1 | contig 41381 bp, 34 predicted proteins | sample 1559871 | NCBI WGS metagenome assembly PPYF01 (sample SAMN08240021, study PRJNA423297) | Human gut metagenome, whole genome shotgun sequencing project.
ACTGCCGACGAAGGTGTTGCACGCGCTGCGTCACCCCGCCGAAATCCCGTGGCTGGTCGCCGCCTACGCGGTCACCGCGGCCGGCTACGTCGTGCTGTTCATGTCGATCATTACGCTGTTTGGCCGCATGGGCCAGTGGCTCTTCTCGTCCGGTTCGGGCGACTACACCGGCGGCACAAGCAGCCGCGTGGCAAGCAGCGTGCAGGACATCGTCATGCAGGCCGTGTCCATGCTGGTTCTGGGCCCTCTCGTGCTCTTCATCGGTCGTGCGCTCTTCTACGCCCAGCAGCGTGTGAACGGCGTGCGCATCACCCCGACCCAGTTCCCCGAGGCGTACCAGATGCTCGCCGAGGCAGCCGAGGCAGCCGGCCTGCGCCGCGTACCCGACGCGTACGTCATCAGCGGTAACGGCACCATCAACGCCTTCGCATCGGGTCACGGCTTCCGCCGCTTCATCTGCGTCTACTCCGACCTGTTCGAAATCGGCGGTAAGTCCCGTGACCCGCAGGCCCTGCGCTTCATCATCGGCCACGAGGTGGGCCACATCGCGGCCGGTCACGTCAGCTACTTCCGTCTGATTTTCACCACGCTTTTCAGCCGCATCCCCATACTGTCTAGCGCACTGTCTCGCGCTCAGGAGTACACCGCCGATAACTTCGGCTACCGCTTCTGCCCCGAGGGCGCCAAGGGCGCTATCAAGGTCATGGCCGCCGGTAAGTACCTGAACAAGCAGGTCAACTTCGACGAGCTGGCCGACCGCGCCGTCACCGACCGCGGCCTGGCCGTCTGGTACGTGAACCTGCTGATGAGCCACCCCGTGATCACCTGGCGTGCCCACGCCCTGCGTGACCGCACCCAGCCGGGCCGCCTCTTCTGGCGCCCGACCGAGAACCCCACGGACAACGGCACCCCGCGCGTGCCCGTGCTGGTTCCCGCTTCGGAGCCCGTTGGCATGTGGCCCGACCCGATTCAGTCCACCGAGTTCATGCAGGAAAACCAGAAGACCTGGGAGCCCTACAACCTCGAGACCGTGGACGTGGCCCAGAAGCCCGAGGGGGACCTCGCATACCCCGAGAACGCGGCCCTGTTCAGCGGTTGGCAGACCGAGCAGGCTCGCGCGTTCCACGCTCAGCGTTGGGATGCGTACGCGGCCGCCGGCGGTGCACCCGCCGCGGGTGCGTCCAGCTTCGGCCAGCAGGCGGCCTCTGGCTTCGGTCAGCCCGGCCAGCAGCCTGGCCAGCAGTCCGGAACCCCGGATCAGTCCGGCTCCCAGCCCGCTTCTCAGCCCGCTTCTCAGCCCGGCCCGTTCGGGTCGGCCCCTGAACAGCCCGGCTCCAACCGACCCGACGCCGGCCCCTCCGGCGAGGGCGGTTACGGCTTCGACCCCGGCAACAAGTAGCCCGCTAAGCCGTGAACGCGCCCGCGGGCGCTAAAGGCTCAAGAACCCACCGGGGGCATCTCATCGTGAGAGGTGCCCCCGGCGGGTTCAGCTCTTTAACCGCAGGTCATAGAATAGGGGCTATGCTCTCATCACTTCGCTCCATCAAGCTTGACCCGCTGCTGACCATGCTCATCACCGCCGTTATTCTGGCCATTATCGTGCCGGCGCGCGGCGACTTCGCCGACTGGTTCAGCACCGGAACGAAGTTCGCGGTTGCCCTGCTGTTCTACCTGTACGGCGCTCGCCTCTCCACCGCGGAGGCTATTCGCGGCCTGACCCACTGGCGTCTGCACCTGATGATTTTGAGCTGCACGTTCGTGCTGTTCCCGCTGCTTGGCCTGGCCCTCTCACCACTGCGTTTTGTGCTCGGTGATGGGCTGTACATGGGTATTCTGTTCTTGACCTTTGTGCCCTCGACCGTGCAGGCGTCGATTGCGTTCACCTCGATTGCGGGCGGTAACGTGGCGGCGGCGATTGTGAGCGCCTCCCTCTCTTCGATTGTGGGTGTGGTGGCCACGCCGCTGCTGGCCATGCTGCTGATGCACACGGACCATATTGAGTTCTCGGGCACCGTGTTTCTCGACATCGCCATTCAGCTGTTCCTGCCGTTCGTGCTCGGCCAGCTCACGCGCCGCTGGGTGGGGGAGTTCGCCAAGAAGCCGACGACCAAGTGGCTGGATAAGTTCTCGGTCATGATGATCGTGTATTCGGCGTTTTCCGCCTCGGTGGTGCAGGGCGTGTGGACGCGCGTGGCCTGGTGGCAGATCGTGGTGCTCATCGTGCTGATGGCGCTCATCGTGATTTTCATGCTGTGGCTGACCGACCAGCTGGCTAAGCGCCTGGGGTTCAACCGTGCCGACCGCATCACGATTCAGTTCTGCGGTTCGAAGAAGTCGCTGGCGGCCGGTCTGCCCATGGCCATCATTATTTTCGGTGCCGGGTCGCTGGGCCTGATGATGCTGCCGATCATGATTTTCCACCAGGTTCAGCTGATGATTTGCACCTGGCTTGCGGGGCGTTACGCGCGCCTGGATGTGGTGGGCGCGGCGGCCGCGCTGGAGGCTTCGAAGAAGTAGGCGGCGTCCCCTGCACGCGGTCGTCCGCTGCCCTCTCGGATAGCGTGCGGGGCGTTCACGAGGAGGGAACATGACGGAATTTTTTAAAAATAACCGACCAGTGCACTTATGTGCAATATGTGGTGTTTGTGCTGGTCAGTTGATTTTCTGTGGGGTTTGCAGGGTATTTGGCCCAAAATTCCCCTCGGAGACCCTGAACACTATCCGGTGTTGGGGGTTCGCATTAGCCAAATGGTGCTTTAGAATATTTCACTGTAGCTTCAGCGAAACCGGGTTCCACCTGCGAGTATTTACTGACGCTACGTCACATGGGCACGGTAGAGATTCACTCCCTCAACCGGCCCGGAGCACTGGCCGCGGCGGATTCACTCCCCGACCGCGCGATGACCGGAAGAGATTCACTCCCTCGTACCGGCAGACGCTCCCAAACATTCACTCAGACACAACTGGATAACTCAGCTTCACCACGCGCAGCTATAGCTCCGGCTATCCTGCGTGCTCGTCGCTGTAGTGCATCCACCCCAGAAACGAGGACACATTATCATGGCTACCATCATGAGCGTGAACGTATGCGATTCCAAGTACAACGCTGACCCCACAGGTGTACGAGACTCCACCAGCGCTATCCAGAAGGCCGTTGATGACGTCGCCGCACAGGGCGGCGGTTCCGTCGAGATCCCCGGCGGTATCTACCGAGTCTCCTACCCCTTCATCGAGATAAAGCACCGCGTCGAAATCTTCGGCCACGGTCAGGCAACCCGCATCGTCGCTTTCACCGACAAGAGCATCCCCTCCACCAAGAACGGTAGCTACGAATGTACCGGCGTGTTCCACACCGGTAGTTACACCACCCCCATGAGCGGTGGCACCAACCAGAACAAGCCCATGCGCATGGGCGTGCGCGACCTGTTCATCCGCACCAACAAGTACAACCTGCCGCTGAATTCTAAGAGCAACCAGATTTTCCTGGAGAAGCACACCCAGCCCGTCGACAACGTTGCGGGCGTCATCTTCCACACCCGCATCGCGGACGCCAACCCCGGTGAGCCGGACGCGGTCCCCACCCTGTCCAACATCGAGATTTGGGACACCGCCATCGGCGTGGCCATCCTGGGCCTGGACGACCAGGGCATGAAGATTGACAAGATCCGCATCCGCCAGACCCTGCGCCAGGGCCTGCTGGTCGGCAAGCCCGTGGGTCACCCGCTGCGCGCTCGCGAGGGTGATACCCCCGGCGCGGCAGATAACAAGTTCTCCATGATTGACGTCTCCGACGCCAACATGAGCTACGGTACCTTCGCCGGCATCGAGATTTACACCTCCCAGTCGAAGTTCGAGCTGTCGACCAGCTGGTTCAACAAGCGCAACCAGGGTAAGAACGCCCTGTACGAGGTGAAGACCCGCCACGTGGGCGCCGGCTGGTTCATCCAGGGCACCCGCAACATGTTCATTGGCTGCACCGCCCAGGAGAACGCCGGCCACGGCTGGCTCGTGGAGTGGGGTAACAACCAGTTCATCGGCTGCCTGGGCGAGTCCTCCAGCTTCCAGGATGCCGTGACCGGTGCTGCTCGAGGTGATGAGGCGGCCAACTGGTACATCGGCCGTAACGCACGCGGTAGCCGCTTCGTGGCACCCCGCGCGCACAACCCTTACAGCTGGGCGAAGGCCTCGCTGTACGGCTTCTACATTGAGAACAACATTCGCGATATGCACATCACGAACGGTTCCGCTAAGGATGACCGCCTGGGCGAGAACAATATGATGGGCCGTCGCGTGCACGTGACCGGCGCTATGGGCGATAACGTGCTCATCGAGGTGGACCACATCCGTCACTCGACCTTCGCACCCAAGCAGCTGGAGAAGCGCGGCAACGGCGTGTTCATGGGCTAGTGATGGCCTCGACGTGCGAGACCGCCCCGAGGGGGCACGGGCTCGCTCTGGTGTTTCCGGACCAGTAGTTCCGGGCTGATGCAGCGGCCCGGAATCGACACCAGTCGCCGCGGGGGCGAGGAGAAATCCTCGCCCCCGCGGCGTTTAAACGCCCCGTCTCATGCGCGGCCCGCCACACTTTGCGGGGGAGACGGCAGGGGAGCGCGCATCACAGTGCCGGTCATCGCCTCCGCCAGCACAATGCGGTACCCTTGAGCAGGAGCCACTCTCGCCCCGCGCGAAAGGGCCCGCACCGCTCAACTCACTCAGCACAGCGCACCGCCCGCGCACCCTATTCACTCAATTCAACCGCCCCGCCGCGGCCCGTATACCGGCCGCGGCACACCCTTCCCGGAAAGAATTGAGCCTCACGTGCCTGATACTCCCATGAGCATTAACGCCGTCAACTACGGCGCAGATCCCACCGGCGCCAAGGATTCCACCGCGGCCATTCAGCGAGCCGTCGACGACGTCGCCTCGCACGGCGGCGGATCCGTCGAGCTACCCCGCGGCATCTACCGCGTTTCCTACCCCTTCATCGAAATCAAGCACCGTGTCGAGGTCATCGGGCAGGGCCCCGCGACCGTCGTCATCGCCCACTCCGACCGGGCCATTCCCACCACCAGCGACGGGTATATCGAGTACACCGGCGTGTTCCACGTGGGCAGCTACACGACCCCCGTCTACGGTGCCTACAACGCGAACAAGCCCATGCGCATGGGCGTGCGCAACCTGCACATCCGCACCAACGCGGCTAACACGCCCATCGCCAGCTACCCGCTGGATGCGCACACCACCCCGCTCGACCACGTCGCCGGGGTCATTATGCACACGCACTTCACGGGCGATCAGCTCAACGAGCCGGACGTCGTGCCCGTCATCGCCGGCGTGGAGGTCTGGGACACCGCCATCGGCGTGGCCGTGCTCGGCCTGGACGACCAGGGCATGAAAATCGACGACGTGACCGTGCGCCGCACCCTCAACCAGGGTCTGCTACTCGGCAAGCCCGTCGGCCACCGTCGCCGCGGCACCGAAGGCCAGAACTCCGGCGCGGCCGACAACAAGCTACGCGGCGTAGACGTGGCCGAAGCCAACCTCAGCGGCGGCTCCTACGCCGGTATCGAGGTGTACGCGGCCCAGTCCAAGTTCGAGAACTGCTCCAGCAATAGCAACCACCGCACCCTCGGCAAGAGCGCCCTCTACGAACCCGGCACCCGCAACGCCGGGGCGGGCTGGATTGTGCAGGGTGAGCGCAACGTGTTCATTGGCTGCACCGCCCGCTCCAACGCGGGCCACGGCTGGCTCGTCGAGTGGGCCAATAACGTTTTCATCGGCTGCGCGGGTGAGGCATCCAGCTGGGCCGGAACCGTCAGCGGTGCCGCCCGCGCCGACGAGGCGGCCAACTGGTACATCAGCCGCAACGCCCGCGGCACCCGCATGGTCGCCCCCGTCTCGTACAACCCGCCCGAGCAGGCCGCCTCGCTGTACGGCTACTACATCGAAAACAAGATTTACGACCTGCGCATCACCGAAGGCACCGCCAAGGACGACCGCATCGGCGACGGCAATATGCTGGGTCGCCGTGTCTACGTAACCGGTGAAATGGGCGCGAATGTGGTGATTGAGGTTGAGGAGCTGCGCCACACCACATCTACGCCCGCGCAGCTTCGCGTGGAGGCGTATAACGTCATGCGCGGCTAGGGCCCGGGCGGGGGAGCCGCGCGCCAAGAGGTTGTACGTCGGGGCGACCACTCACTAAGAATTCAATTTCATCTTGAATAAATTTTCGAGATGTACTTTAACTTTATTAAAAGGGAAGGTTTAATGCTGTCGCCTGCCCGGAACCGCTCGCGCGCCGCGGGCGGCCCGGTGCCTTCCTTCGGTGTCGCACCGACCCAACCGGTTCCTTCCGGCCGGTTTCCAACCACAATGTACGAGGACCGCACCATGCTTTCGGCTTTCTCACGCTCCCTTGCACCCGCACGACCCCTGCGTCGCGTGCTCACCCTGACCGTCGCCCTCGCCCTGGGTGCCTTGCCGGTGGGCGCATCCGCAGTGGTGCCCCACCCCCAGACCGCGGTGGCCGCCGTCCAGCCGCCCCGAAACAACGCTGACACCGAGTACAACACCTGCGTTGAACGCCTCGTGGGCGATGCGTCCCCCACGCCCGGCGTGTGGGCCGTCTGCCGCGGCTACCTCGACGAGGATGAGTACGTTGTGCGTCGTCGCCACGATGCGACCGTCACCCGCGCCGAGCTGGTGCGCCTGCTCTACCGCATGGCCGGCTCGCCCGCTGTGAAGGACCTTCCGGCCGTCTCTCCCTACGCTGACGTGCCCGCCAGCGACCCGGACTACGCCGCCATCATCTGGGCCGCGGATGCGGGCATCACCGCTGGCTGGGACGACGGCCTCTTCCACCCCGACGACCGCGCCAGCCGCTACACCCTCTCCGCGTTCCTGTACCGTGCGGCGGGTAGCCCCGAGGGGGCTGCGACCATTCGCCGCCCGAAGCTGGCTGAGCGCGATGCGCAGCGCAAGGAAGACGCGGCCGCACGGAAGAGCCGTTTCGCCACCGAGAGCCGCTGGCTCACCCGCACTCTGGGCGAGTACCCGGCGGCCGATCGTGACGGCGACGGCGTGACGGATAAGGTAAAGCCCGGCGATCCGCTGTACTTCTCGGATGCGCTCTACATGCTTCGGGCCTACGAGAAGGCCGGCCTGAAGGTCGTCGGAACGCCCGCCGGTAACTAGGGCTGACGTTGGCTAAAATCAGCGCTGACTAGTGCATATATTCACCGCCCGCCGGTGCGACCCACCGGGTTGCGCAGGCGGGCGGTGGTGTACCGGCATGCCTCCGATACACCCGCCCGTGAGGTGAGCTCCCCGCACCCGCTAAGCTAGAAGGCATGAAGATTGCCACCTGGAACATCAACTCAATCCGCGCCCGCGAAAACCGCGTCGAAGACTGGCTCGACGAGCGCGAGGTCGACGTGCTCGCCCTGCAAGAAACCAAAACCAAGGACGAAACCTTCCCCTTCGACCTCTTCGAATTCATGGGCTACGAGGTTGCGCACTTTGGCCTGAATCAGTGGAACGGCGTGGCAATCGCCTCCCGAGTTGGCCTCGAAGACGTGCAGCGCGGCTTCGATAACCAGCCGCACTTCGGCAAGCCCGGCGAGCCCGAAGTCCTCGAAGCCCGCGCGATTGGCGCGACCTGCGGCGGCGTGCGCGTCTGGAGCCTGTACGTGCCCAACGGCCGCGGCCTGACCGACCCGCACATGGATTACAAGCTTCGCTGGATGGAGGCGCTGCGCCAGAACGTGCACAACGAGCTGGCCGCCAACCCGCAGTCGCAGCTCGCCCTGGTTGGCGACTGGAACGTCGCCCCCGAAGATACCGACGTGTGGGACATCGACTACTTCCGTGATAACGAGCTGACCCACGTCTCCGAGCCCGAGCGCCGAGCCTTCGTCGCCCTACTCGAAGAGGGCATGGTGGACGTAGTGCGCCCGCACACCCCGGGCGAGTACACCTACTGGGACTACCAGGCGGGCCGCTTCACCAAGGATGAGGGCATGCGCATTGACTTCCAGCTGTTCTCGCCCGCGCTCGCCGCACGCGTGGAACGTGCCTGGATCGATAGGGTGGAACGCGCCGGTGAGGGCGCGAGCGACCATACGCCGGTGGTCGTGGAGATTGCCGACTAGGCCGAGTATATAGCTTTGACGGGTGCTCAACCCGGGATATTTACCGCGGGAGGCGGGGGATGCGTTCCCCCGCCTCCCGCGGTTTTGCGTCTCGGGGCGCAGTCCTCCCCCAAAGTTTCCGTGTGGCTTAGTTGAAAAGTTCGTCTATCCGAACTATTGTTAAATTCCGCCCGGGAAGACAGGCAAAAGCGCATCATGATGCCTGCGCAGACACACCGTGTCCCTATCGTCCCGGCGCGGCAAATCCCAACGCATCAACCACATACTCAAACCCGTGACTTCCAACGAAGGATGCCTCATGAACGCTCTCACCCCCGCAGGCAGCAACGCACGCCGCCTCATCCAGGCGCTCTGCGCCGCCCTCGCACTCACCCTGCTACTCGTACTCACCGGTTGCGGTAGCACCGCCAGCACCACCGACGGCGCTAAGAGCAGCAGTGGCAAGAAGACCGTGCTCACCACCTTCACCGTGCTCGCAGACATCGCCCGCAACGTGGCAGGCGACGACCTGAACGTCGAATCCCTCACCAAGCCCGGCGCAGAGATTCACGAGTACGAGCCCACCCCCTCCGACGTGAAGAAGGCGCACGCTGCCGACCTGGTGCTCGACAACGGCCTGAACCTCGAATCCTGGTTCGCCAAGTTCGTTGAAGAATCCCACGCTAAGCACGTGACCGTCTCCGAGGGGGTCACGCCCATCTCCATTACCGAGGACGCCTACGCGGGCAAGCCCAACCCCCACGCCTGGATGAGCCCCAGCAACGTGCAGAAGTACGTGGACGTCATGGTCCGCGAGTTTAGCGCCCTCGACCCGGAGCACGCCGCCGACTACAAGACCCGCGGCGAAGCCTACAAGAAGCAGCTGCAGCAGGTGCGGGACGAGCTCGTCAGCGAGATTTCCACCCTGCCCGAAAACCAGCGCGCGCTCGTCACCTGCGAGGGTGCCTTCTCCTACCTGACCTCCGACGCTGGGCTGAACGAGAAGTACATTTGGGCGGTCAACTCCGAGCAGCAGGCCACTCCCTCGCAGATTTCCTCCACCATCGACTACGTGCGCGAGAACCACGTTCCTGCCGTGTTCTGTGAATCCACCGTCTCTGACAACCCGATGCGCCAGGTGGCCGACGCGACCGGCGCCCGATTCGGCGGCGTGCTCTACGTGGACTCCCTCTCGGACTCGAACGGCCCCGTACCCACCTACCTGGACATGATCCGCTACGACGCACGTACCATCGTTGCGGGCCTCAAGGGCAACTCCTAAACCCCGAATAAACCCGGGCCAAACCCGGTATCGAAAACCCCGGGTAACCCCCAAACCCCCGATAGGATAGGAGGGGCGGTCGCCTTCTTGGTTCCGCTCCTCCCACGCCGTTAACACCCGCCCCACGCATACGGTGACCACCAGAAAGAACACAAGGAATGAGCACTCTTCTCAGCTGCGAAAATGTGCACGTGAACTACGGGCCAGTCCGCGCCCTCACCGGCGCATCCTTCACCCTGGACACCGGGCGTATCTGCGGCCTGATCGGCATGAACGGCTCCGGCAAGTCCACCCTCTTCAAAGCCATCATGGGGGTTGTGCCCGCGCACGCCGGCACCATCACCCTGGACGGGCAGGCCGTCGGCGGCAAGCGCGCCCACCGCCACCGTGCCGGAATCGTCAGCTACGTTCCGCAGAGCGAGGAGATTGACTGGACCTTCCCCATCTCGGTGCGCGAGGTCGTCAGCATGGGCCGTTACCGCAATCTCGGCATCACCCGTCGCCTGCGCGCCGCGGACCGTGCCGCCGTGGATGAGGCGCTCGCCCGCGTGGAACTGACCGACCTTGCCGACCGTCAGATTGGGGCGCTCTCGGGTGGTCAGCGTAAGCGCGCCTTCGTGGCACGCGCTATCGCCCAGGGCGCCCAGCTGCTGCTGCTGGATGAGCCTTTCGCCGGCGTGGACAAGCGCAGCGAGGCGATGCTCATTCAGGTCATCGAACAGCTGCGTGATGAGGGTGCGACCGTGCTGGTTTCCACGCACGACTTAGCGAGCCTGCGCCAGTTCGCCGACGAGGCGCTACTGCTACGCGGCGATATTCTGATGCACGATACCCCCGAGAAGGTGCTCGCCCCCGAGAACCTGGTGCGTGCCTTCGGCATGGAAGTGGACGCCGGCGCGTCGGTCGCTACCGCTGCCCCCGGTGCTGCTACCTCCGGCACTACTACGAACAGCTCTGCGGAAGGGAAGAACTAAGAATGAACATTCTGGATTTTCTGGTGGAACCGCTCACCCTGCCCTTCATGCTCCGAGCCGTGGTCGTCACCGTTATCGCCGCCGCCGTCTGCGCCCTGCTCTCCTGCTGGCTCGTGTTGCTCGGCTGGTCGCTCATAGGGGACGCCATCTCCCACGCGGTGCTGCCCGGCGTGGTGCTCGCCTACATTTTCGGCGCGCCCTTCGCCGTCGGCGCGGTGGTTGCCGCCCTCGTGGCGGTGGCGCTCATTGGCGGGGTGCAACACAGCGGCCGCGTGCGCGAGGACGCCGCGATCGGCATCGTGTTCACAACCCTCTTCGCGCTGGGCCTGGTGCTGATTTCGGTCACGCCGTCCAATACCGACCTGAACCACATCCTCTTCGGCAACGTGCTGGGCGTGTCCTGGGCAGACGTCACGCAGGTCGCCATCCTGGCGGTCCTCGTGGCGGCCGTGCTGCTCATTAAGCGCCGCGACTTCGTGCTGTACGCCTTCGACCCGGGGTTTGCGCGCGCCGTTGGCCTGCGTCCGCGCCTGCTCGGCGCGCTACTGCTCGTGATGCTGGCGCTCACCTCCGTGGTGGCCCTGCAGATCGTGGGCGTGGTGCTGGTCGTGGCGATGCTGGTTATCCCCGGCTCCACGGCACGCCTGCTCACCGACCGCTTCGTGCCCATGCTCGGCGTGAGCGTGGGGGTTTCGCTCGCGGGAACGCTGACCGGCCTGTACGCCAGCTACTACCTGGACGTCTCGCCGGGCGGTGCCGTGGTGGTCACGCAGGGGTTGCTCTTCGCGATTGCCTACGCGTTGGCCCCGCGCTATGGCCTGGTGGCGCGCCTGCGGGCTCGTCGACAGGTCGCCGAAGCCTAGCGGCCGGCACAACAGCGGGCGGGGACACTTCTCGAGTGTCCCCGCCCGCTGTTTACTATCTGCGAAGGTATGCTGGTGAGTGGTGCCCGCACCGCCCGGGAGGGGCCGCGAAGCCCGGGGTTAGCGCGCGGGGCGCGATACGAAGAGGGAGGCGGTCGCCTCCGCACCGAGCGGAATAATCGTGCTCCCGGAGACCACCGTGCCGCTCTCGTCCGTCTCGTGCAGGTTGCCGGAACCGGCACCCACCACGCTCACGTTCACCGCCTCGGAGAAGGGGGCGCCCTCCTCCACCTTGAGGCGCGCGCCGGGCACGAAGCCGTGGCCGTGCAGGTAGCGCAGCAGGCGCGGGTCCTCGTCATTGATGCGTTCGAGCATGACCGTCTCGCCCGGTTCGCACTGGCTCAGCGGCACGGTCTGCGGAAAACTAATATGCCCCGAAGAGTCCGGAATCGGGTCGCCGTGCGGATCGCGGGTCGGGTGCCCCAGCAGGGTGTCGATGCGGTCCACCATGAAGTCGGATACCGCGTGTTCGAGAACCTCCGCCTCGTCGTGCACGCGGTCCCAGGTGTAGCCAAGGGTCTCCACGAGGAAGGTTTCGATGAGGCGGTGGCGGCGAATCATGGCCAGGGCGTAGGCGCGCCCAATCTCGGTGAGCTCGATGGCACCGTAGGGCTGATGCTCAATCAGGTCGGCGGCGGCGAGGCGCTTGAGGCCGTCAGAAATCGAAGAGATGCGCAGGCCCATGCGTTCGGCCAGCGCCGAGGCGGTGGCGGGGGTTTTGGTCCATTCTTCGAGGCGCCAGATCTCCTTGAGATAGTTCTGGGTGCTGACGGAAAGTTCTGAGAGAGGCATAAAGATTAGTTTACCTTTTCTGCGGTTTTGCCTGCCGGGGCGGTCCGCCGGGTCTGAAGAATAGCCCGAAAATACAAAATCCCGCCCGGCCGTGAACCATCATGGCGAGACGGGATGCGCGGGATGCGCCGGCACCGCGTGTTCGGGCGGGCCGGCATCCCGGGGCTTACCGAGGCTTAGGCGGCGCGGCGGTGCGTGCGCTCGATGCGGGTCATCAGCTCGATGAGCGCGCCGCGGGCGGCCTGCTCTTCGTGCCAGAGGGAACGGACGAGGGTGCGGCTGACCGCCTGGGTGGTGATTCCCAGGGCGGTTGCGGCGGCCTTCTGCTGGCCGCGCACACCGGGTACGAGCAGGTTCACGACGCGCCACTCGGCGTCGGTGCGGTCGGCGCAGACGCGGTAGAGCAGGCGTGCGGAACCGGTGGCCAGCTCGGCGAGGTGGTGGTTGTCCGCGCTGATGCTGATGCAGCGGACGGGGGCGCCTCCCTGCGCCTCCTCGATGGCCAGGCGCGAGAATTCGAGGGCGTCACCGGTGCAGTCGGTGGTGCTGACGGCGCCGAGCGCCCCGGCGAAGCGGGGGATGTTGAGCTCGCCGATTCCGATGCCCACCCAGAAGCCGTTATCGCGGGCGGCCATCAGCGCCGCGTGCAGTGCATCGCTGGCCCGGTCGAAGGCACCCTGAATCTCGTCAGGGTAGGTCTGGGCGAAGGCAACACGCGGGTTGAGTTTGGCGAGTTCGTCCGACAGTGCAGTGAGTGAGTGCTGTGCGGAACGTTGGATGAAAGTAAGAACGAACACCCTCTTATTATGCCGTAAAACCTTCAATGCCCAGCGTAAGGTTCGGCGTAATACCGGCAACACTCAAAACCCCTAAAATACGCATTGATAAGGGGAATTATTGAAACGTTACACCGCGTGCAAAAATTATTGAAAGGATGTAGAACACCCCCGAAAAGAAAATAATTTTCATGCAAGTGCACGTTGAATTATTCGCTTTCGGGGGCGTTGAGTGGAGTTGATAGACGGCGCTACCGCGGAACTACTGTGCGTTCGTTACCTGCGAGATATGCGGCAGCTGACGCAGCGGCTTCTGGAATACCATCACCACCAGCGACAGGAAAATGAACACCGCGTAGAACAGTGCCGTGTACGTAATACCCCAATCAACAATGAGGAAGCCTGCCAGCAGAACAGCCAGCGGGGTCAGCGCCATGTTCGGGATGCCCTGCACCGAGTGCACGCGACCGATCATGTGTTCCGGGGTGGATGCGTTAATGTACGCAATGATGCTCGAGTTGAAGGAGGGAAGCACAATACCCGCCAGCACAATCAGCAGGCACACCGCCCACAGCATCGAATGGACCACCGGTAGCAACAGGTAGCACGCCGACATGATGGCCAGGGAGGTGATACCGAGCGGGCCGAGCGCAAACTTCTCGGTCAGCGGGCCGACCAGGAACGAACCGAGTAGCACGCCCACGCCGAAGGCGCTCGCAAAGATGCCAATGAAGAGCGGGTGTGCGCCCTCCAGGGTGTAGTAGTAGATGAAGGTGAGCGGAATACCGACCGTTCCAAAGTTTGCAAGCGTTGAAACGAATGCAATGGACACCAGCACCTTGTTCTTCAGGATGTACTCAAAACCGGCTTTTGAGTCCTGCCAGAAGCTGGTTTTCTCGCCTTCCTCCTCTTCCGCGGGCTGCCGACTAGCGCCGTAGCTCTTGGGTGCGACGATGAACGCCAGCAGGTTGACGACCGCATGAACTGCGGTCATGAGCACGGTCGAGAAACCGATAATGATGCCGGCGACCGGGCCGCCCAGCAGGTTAGCGGTGGACTCGCGCGTCTCACCCATGCCGGAGGCGTATCCCAGGTGTTCCTTGGGGACTACGCGGGTGATGATGGACTGCTCGCTGGGGTAGTCGAAGGTTGAAATGATGGCGGCGAGAGAAATCGTGATCACCAAAACGTAAATGTTGGTGACGTTGAAAACGAGGTAGAGAAGAATCGCAACCCAGGACAGCGACTGGCCGATACAGGACAGCGCCAGGCACTTCGAGGGGCCGATTCTATCAACCCATGTTCCGGATATCGCCCCGGCGCAGGTGGCGAGAACACCCGCGACGAAGAGGGTGATACTCGCAGCTTCGGGGGAGCCGGTCAGCGCCAAAATAATGATGGGCGTGGTGATATAGCTCATCGAGTCTGAGAGCTGGTTGGCTCCAATGGCGAAAAGGGTATTTCGAAAATCTCTATTCTTGAGTAACTCGGTGTTGACACTCATGGGGGACCTCCACGATGGGGTTGGGTGTCGCGCGGTGTGCAATCCGTCGTGCGTAGTTCATTGTGCGCAATTCGTAGCGCGCAATCGTATGAGTGAATACCCCGACAGTCGGCTGTGCCTGCCTGTATTCGTCTGTTTTCGCTTGTGCCCGCCGGTCATGACGGGCCCGCCGGTTATCACGGGGTGGTTGAGGATGCACGGGGCGGCTCATCGGGAGCCACCCCCGCACAAGAAGTGTGTCGCGCGATACTTTAGATTCTATAAGAGACGTTAATCATATACATGAACACTGGTTGAAAAACTTTCCTCATTTTGAGTATTGACATTAGGGTTAGTTTGACTATAATTCATTCTTGGTGCTTCCGCCCGGGTGAGCCCTGACTAAACCCGGCTGAACCCGAATCAGGGCACGCCAAAGACACCCGCAACCAGGCTCCGCCAATCCACACTGCCAGACTCTGTTACAGTCAGACCCTGTTACAGTCAGCCCCGCAACGCAGCGGGCGGGGGAGTGTAGAAGAGCGCAGAATAAGGGCTGCACTAGGTGCTACTCCACCAGGCCCGCGAAACCCGACAGAGCCAGCACCTCCTCAACATCCTGCGGCACCGAGCGCGCCACCAGCGGCGAATGTACCAGCACCGCCTGCCACTGACCGCGCGACACCGCCACATTCAGACGATTCGGCGAGAGCACAAACCCGGCACCGCGCCCGGAATCAACCCGCGACGACGCCAACGACACCAGAACCACCGCAGCCTCCTGACCCTGGAACTTATCCACCGTGCCCACACGCACGCCAGCACCCGAAGAATCCGCCAAACCAGCAGCAATCAGCGCCTCACGCACACAATCAACCTGCGCGTTATACGCCGCCACCACAATGCAATCCTCCGCCGCCAACGGGCGCGGCTCAGCACCAGCCGCAGGGACCCACTCACGACCCAACAACTCGCGCACGCAATTCACCACCGCATGCGCCTCCTGTACAGAACGCACCGAACAACCCGCATGCTCCACCGGATACGACACCACACCCGGCGCAACACCCTGCAGGGTGCGACCAGCCGTCGCCGCCGCGCTCGCCAATGCGCCGTCATACGACAGCCACGACACGAGCTCGCACAACGCCGAATCCATACGCCACGACTCGCCCAAGAAATAGCCAAAACGAGGATTCAGCGCCGCCGCCCCATCAGACAACCAGCCCAGTGCCGAAACATCCACCGGGTACGGGTGCACACCCGTCGACACCTGCGGCAACTGCTGCGGATCACCCAACAGCAGCACCGAACGTGCCGCACGAGCCGCCGCCACCGTATTCGTCAGAGAGAACTGGCCCGCCTCATCAACCACCAGAACATCCAGCGACCCGGCAGGCACGCGACGCTCACTCACGTAATCCCACACCGTACCGCCAAACAGCAGGCCGCCTGCACCAGAAATCAGCTCCGTCAGCTCAGAATCAGACACCTCAGACCACGGGGCGTCCGGGGTCACCGACTTGCCGCGCAGACGCACCGCGCGGGAGGCATCAAAACCCTCGCGGGCGCAGCACGCCGACATGAGATTCTCAATCACCGCATGCGACTGGGCGACCACGCCCACCTTCGCGCCCTCCGCCACGAGGCGCGCAATCACGTGCGAGGCGAGGAAGGTTTTGCCCGCACCGGGAGGGCCCTGAACCGCCACATAGGAGTGGTCGAGGGCGTGAACCGCCGCGTGTACGGCATCCACCGTGGGTAGGGCAGAGCCCGGAAAATCAACCTCAAGGGGTAGATTTTCTGCATTTTTGGCGTTCGAGGCGCCCTTCTTCAGGCGCGGTGCGCGGCGGAACAGCAGGTCCGCGGAGGCGCTCTCCATCCCCGTCAGCGAAGCCGCCGCATCGAGCACGCTCGGCAGGGTGCGGGGCGTGGCGGGAGCCTCTTCGGATTCGCTTGAAGCCCCGGAATCCTCGGCGGGCACGGGGTCGCTCGGCATGAGGGCGCCGCCGAAAAGCAACCCGTGCACATCGGCCTGCAGGGCCGCCTCAATCGTCGCCGTAGACACCGGATCGCCAGGACCAATACCCGAAGGCAGGGCACGGTGCGGCTCATCCTTCACGCGGATGCGCTCCTGCAGAAGCACCTCCAAGAACTCGCTAGCCGACTCTTCGCCAGCCGACTCTTCGGCAGCCTTTTCGGGGTCCGCAGAATCCTCGGAACCGGCACCGAAACCGCCCTGCGTCACAGCCAGCACACGCAAGCCAAAGAAACCCGTCGCCGTCAACTCGGCAGGCACACGCTCACCCGGATTCGACGCACGGAAATAATTCACCTGCGACTCCATACGGTCCAGCGCAATCTGCGGGCTCAACCCCGCCTCATACGCACAAAACACCGCACGGTCAGAGGGCGCAATCACCAGGCTCGGGTCAGCCTCAATTCGCGCACGCAACAGGCGCACCTGCGCGCCACGCACACGATACCAGCCCGGGGCGTCCGGCACCTCGGTGGGCTCCTTCATGGCGGCGGCAAGCGCCTCCAAATCGGCGGGGGTGCTCAGAAGAGCATGCGCATGCTCCACCGAAAGCACCTGCACCCGATCAAGGTACGCATAATCGCGGCTCGCCACCCACGCCGTCGGGCCGTCCTCCAGGCGGCGAATGTGCTCACGCCAGAATGGGGCACGCTCGCGGCGGTGATAATTCGTCATGGACAGCAGCATCGCCGCCTCAAGCTCACCGGCACCCCAGCCGTGCTCCGCCGTGTGCTCCTCCAGGGAGGCGAGCTGGGCATCCAGCAGGCACTGCAGGCGGTACTGTTCGCTGTCGTTCTCGACCGCGGCGGGCGCCCTGTACATGACCGGAGGCTCCTCAGCTTCGGGGTCTTCGGCGGTATCTTCGGTGACGAGCTCCGGGGCCTCGGTCGCAAGAGCCAGGGAAGCCGCCGAGTTCAGGCACGCCGGGCACTCGTCGCAGGTCAGAAAATGCGGGATGCGCTCGGCAAGTTCCGCCGGTTCTACACCCTCGTTCAGCGCCTCGGTGAGCAGTAGGAGGCGCTGCTCCTGCAGGCGAATCAGCGGCAGAATACGCACCGAATCAACCCGGTGAGGTTGAGGAACGGGGGAGTGGTGCTCCGGGGTCGCCGATTCAGACTCTGCACCGTACTCCTCAGTGCCGTATCCCTCAGCGCCGTGCTCCAGATGAAGGTCGAGGCGCATCGCGTTCTCGGCGGCCAGCAGGTGCGCCGCCAGGGCGCCACGTAGCAGCGCCCGATGCGCCGCCTCGCCCAGGTGCGGGGTGCAGATAATTCGTGCGGTATTGCCCTCCGCGGTGCTGTCCGCGGGCGCACCGTTCGTGACTGCGTACTCCAGGCGGTCGAGCTCCACCGTGTAGGTCAGCCCCGCCGCGGAGGTCGCCACCAGGGGCACCGGGCGCGGCTTACCGCCCGCATGCTCACCGGTGACCACCCCACCCTCGGTCAGTACTCGCAGGCACTCGCGGTATGCCTCACGGGCGCGCTCAAGCTCCGACTCAGCCGGGCGCGCAGTCTGCTTCTGTGCACGTTCCTGAAGCTCGGTGTAGAGCCGCAGCTCGCAGGCGGAGGTTGCGGTCAGATCAGCGAGGGTGAAGGTAAGGTCCATGGTGACTTTTCTGCTGGAGAAGAGAGAAACGGGGCGGGCGTGGAACCCGCCGGGTGAGCGGGCGCGAACCCCTGTTGGAGGGTTATGAGCATCCCGAGTCGGCCCCTCGCCCTGAGAGGTTGATTTTCGGGTTTCACGTGAAACACTACAGAAAATCAACCTATACGGGATGATTTATGGGGCTTTCGGAGCTATCCGGGCACACACGCTAGGAGGCAGCACCCGTCGCGGGCGCCTCAGAAACCGGGGCACTTGCCCCTTCCAAAGCTGCCGCAGGCGCGGGGGTTGAAGCCGCCGCAGAGGCACCCGCAGAAGCATCGGCAGACGCACTCGGCGCGGTCGAACGGTCCGCAATCGCGGCCGCCGCAGCGTCCACGCGCTCCTTCGCCGCGGGCAGGGCCTCCGCCCCGCCCAGGTCGTTCAGAATAATCGCAAAGATTAGGCGCGTGCCGTCCGGGCGGGTCGCCACACCGCACAGCGAGGACACCGTATAGAGGGTGCCCGTCTTGGCGCGCACAAAGCCGCGCGCGTGCACCGAATTCGCCGCCGCAAAACGATCGGACAGGGTGCCGCTGTCGCCCGCGAGCGGGAAGGCCTGCATGAGCTGCTCGGCGCGCTCATCGGCGTTGAGCAGGGCCACGGTCTGCACCAGGGTTCGGGCGGTCACGCGGTCCGTCAGGGACATGCCACACACGTCGGCCTGCACCAGGTTTTCCACGGTCACGCCGGCATCCACGAGCGTCTGGCGCACCGTCTGCTGGGCGGCCTCGGCGCTACCCTCCCTGCCCGCGGCAATGGCGGCGCAACGGCCGAGCACCTCAGCGAGGGCGTTATCGGATTCGAGCATCATGTGCTGCGCCTGCTCGAACAGGGTGGCCGACTCCACCGACCCCACCTCGGTCGCCCCGGTGGGCGCGGTCGCGCGCTCGGCCAGGGTGAAGCTCAGGCCCGACTCCTTGCCGGCGGCGTTGAGCGCATCCACGAACGCCTGCTGGGCGGCCACGGCGGCGTCCTCCGGGCGCACCGGGTTGCTTGCGGTGGACTTGCCCGGCACCGTGTGCGATTCGAGCGCAATCGGGTGGATGGGGGTAATCTGCCCGCTGGACACGTCGCCCTCCTCCCAGTCGGGGTTGACGCTCGGGCCGGTGAAGAGCGCGGTGTCCAGGTAGACGGGCATGGCGCTGGTCGGCTTATCGCCCGCGGCAACGGCCTTGACCGTCTGCTCGGCAAGGGTGGCCAGGCCGGCCCGCCCCACGACCTGCTTCGGGTCGGAGGCCCCCGCACCCAGCAGCGAGTCGCCTCCGGCCACGAGGTACAGCGCATCGCCCTGGCGCACCGCGCGGGTGGTCAGGTGGCCCTGCAGGTTGGCGTGACGGCTCAGGGTGAAGAAGGTCAGAATCTTGAAGGTGGAGGCGGGCACGCGCGCGGCATCGGCGTTGGCGGCGTACAGGTCGCCCGGCGCGGTGGTCGTGCCCGTACCGGTGAGGCCGCCGTCCAGGCCGGTCACGAGGATGCTGTACTGCGGGTAGGTGCCGTCGGCAAATAGCTTGTCGAGGCTGGCGCGCAGGCGCTCGGCATCCTCCGCGTTCAGTGCGGGTGCGAGGCTCGGGGTGGCGCTTGCGGAGGCGGTAGCCGGCTCGCTGGCGGTGCCGGATGCGCTTCCCGAGGGGCTTGTAGAACCCTCGGGGCGCTTCTGCTCCACGGCCGCCGATCCGCAGGCGGTCAGCAGGAACATGCCGCCGAGAGTGAGGGCGGCTCGGCGGGTGAGGGTTCGGCCGGCGTGAGGGCAGCCGGGGGTCTGTGCGTGAGGATTGAAGGAGGGCATCCTTCGAGCATAGCGGCAGGGCGCGCCGGGTATCGAATTGGGGCGTTACCCACGCCGCCCCGTTTTACCCCCGTAATACGCGGTTTCGGCACGTGCGAACGGGTTACAATGGGTGAGTTCAACACCTAGCTTTCGCACCCGTGCGCCGATGTCGCCGCGAAAGTGACCTTAACTCACGAGAAAGAAGGTTCCGATGGAACTCGACGTCACTATTGAAATCCCCCGCGGCTCCCGCGTGAAGTACGAAGTGGACCACGAGACCGGCCGCCTGCGCCTGGATCGCGTGCTGTTCACCTCCATGCAGTACCCCACCGCTTACGGTTACTTCGAGAACACCCTGGGTGAGGACGGCGACCCGCTGGACGCCATGCTGATTCTGGATGTTGACGTGGTTCCCGGCGTGCTGGTTGAGGCTCGCCCCGTTGCAGTGTTCAACATGACCGACGAGGCCGGCGGCGACGCTAAGGTTCTGTGCGTTCCCACCGACAAGCGCTACGACCACATCAAGTCCCTGGCTGATGTTCCCGAGCAGCTGAAGGCTGAGATTCAGCACTTCTTCGAGCGTTACAAGGACCTGGAGCCCGGCAAGTGGGTTAAGGGCGAGGGCTGGGAAGACCTGGCTGCCGCCGAGAAGATGGTCCAGGAGGCTATCGACCGTTTCGCAGCTGAGGGTCACTAAGCTGCCGCACCGGTTAGGTGCACCCGGTTTTTATCAGGGGGCGTGTTTCCCGTGTCTGGTTCGTGCGAGTTTTCGTGCGTGCTGGAGGCGGTGGGCACGCCCCCTTTTGCTACATCTTTCGCCTTTGTTGTGTCTTTCGCCGCATCTGCCTGCGCGCCGGGCGTAGTTGATTGCGCGAGGTGCAGATTCCGGGTATCTTCAAAGGGATTCACTCTTCTTCTACTCTCACACCTTTCACCGAGGATAGAAAATGAAGAAGAACCTTTCGACCCGCGGCGCGGCGGCACTGTTGGCGCTGGCTATGGGGTATATGGGTCAGGGCGTAGCCCAGGCGGCATACATTCAGCCGAAATCTGCACAGCCTATTGAAGAGCTGGAATTCGATGTTAATTGTTTTGACATGCACTTCTTTTACGGCACGAACGGTATGACCAGTTTGTACTGGGCGGAGTGTACCGGCCTAATTACGAAGAAGCAGGTTGTTGGTCTGGGCACAACCCGTGAAGATAAGTTGCCGAACGGGGTCATGACCATTTCGCGCGGCCGTCTGCTGGAGTACCTATACCGTCTGGCTGGTTCACCCGAGGTGAAGAACCTGCCGGAGAAGTCTCCGTACACCGACCTGACTCCGGGCGATGCACGCTATAAGGTTGCTATTTGGGCGACCCGTGTGGGTTTGAGCGCTGGTTGGTCTGACGGCTCCTTCCACTACGACACTCCGGCGAGCCGTGGCGCCTACTTTACCTTCCTCTATCGTGCCGCGGGTAGCCCTAATGTGACTCTGGAATCCCTGGATGCGGCGAATGCTGTGCGTGTGGAGAAGGGCGTTGCCCCCATTAAGGAAGGTAGTGAGTTGCATCGAGCAATGAGCTGGGTGTACCAGCATGCGCTGGCGAAGGGGGAAGATATCCGGGCGTATAACACTAACTTCTTCACTAACGGGTACACGCCGTGGGATTTCAATGAAACACCGGATTTCTATTACGCTTCGTACCCCACTATTTTCACCCCTCTCATGGTTCTTGATTACCACGAGGAGTTGGCGCCCATTGTGGCTCGTCTGCAGTCGCGGTCCTAGCGGCAGGTGAGCGGGAGGGCTTGCTGGGGGCGTGTTTCCCGTGTCTGGTTCGTGCGAGTTTTCGTGCGTGCTGGAGGCGGTGGGCACGCCCCTTTTACTGTGCTCCTTGATTGTGTTTGGAGGTTCCGGAAGGGTGTGTATAACCGAACTATTCTTCGGAAAATAGCCTCGGAGGGCTTCTTGGGGTGCTAATATGGGTATATTACGAAGAATAGTTCGTATAACCTGAGGTTCTGTAGCGGTGAGGAGGAGGCCCCTATGACATTCGACGCAACAGGGTTCGCACAGGAATTTGGTGCGCAGGTTCGTGCCGTCCGCAAGTACGAAAAAATCACCCAAATGGAGTTGGCGTGGATGGTCGGGCTTAGCGATAAAACAATCCGCGATATTGAGCGAGGGCTACCCGGCCCGTCAATTGGTGCGGTCCTCAAGGTCGCCCAAGAGCTCGGTATCGAGCTGGCTATCACCAACCCCCTCACCTAATCCCTCCCGCACACTGCGATAGAAAACAGAACCTGGAGAAAAGCCATGACAGATGAACTTATGGCAGATGTCTATAAAGATGGTGTCCTCGCCGCATATTTGAGGCGAGACGCCAACGGGCTGATTCATTTCACCTACCGAGCAGAATATGATGGTCCGGCGGTTGCTACGAGCCTGCCTTTGGGCACGGAATATACTGCAGAATCAATTCCTCCTTTCTTTCAGAATCTTCTGCCCGAAGGATATAGGCTCGACGTCGTTAGTTCCGAGAAGAAAATCAGTAAAAACAACACTCTGGGCTTATTGCTGGTCATTGGTTCTGACGTTCCAGGTGACGTACAAATTATTGAGCACGGGCGGGAACTGTACACCGCCCCTGCCGCACTGGTGAATAACCCTGAGGTTGTTTCCTTTGCAGAACTGATGGGCACGGTTGACCGCCGAGGACTGCCTGGCGTTCAGGAAAAGCTGAGCGCCGTCATGAAAACCCTGCCCGTGCATTGGAAGGGCGCCGGCTACGATGCGCTTCTGAAAATTAGCCCGCAACGCATGCCCGGTCTCGTGGAAAACGAAGCTGTCCACCTCACGGCGGCCGCGCTCATGGGGATTCCCGTAGCTCAGCATGAGCTTGTCTATGATCGAGACGGCGTATCAGGTTTGATGGTCTCCCGTTTCGACCGAACACCCTCCGGGGGGCGCATCGCCATGGAGGATGGTGCACAGATTTTGGGTGTTCCTTCGGGTGAGAAATACACGGAAGATAACCCTGCTGTGACAACAGAAAGTGTCATTCAAGCAATGGTGAAAATCGCTGCTTCCCCGGCTATTGCCCGCAGGAATCTTTACATGCACTTTCTCTACGCTTGGCTGACTGGCAACGGTGACCTACACGCAAAAAATATCTCGCTCCTCAAGGGACGCCGTGGATGGGAAGTAGCTCCTATCTACGACATCCCCTGTTCGCTCGTGCACATTAAATCTCTATCCATGGCGCTTAGCGTCAATGGAAAAGATAATTCGAATCCCGGTGACGGTTCGCCGCCCGAAGATTGGAAGATTACTGTTGACGATTGGCTTGCTCTCGCAGAGACTATCGGTCTTCCGCCTAAGGTGCAGAAAGACGCTCTAACGCGTGCTCTCAAAGCGGCTCGAGCAGTTCGCTGGCCCACAGACCGAGCCGCCCCGGGATATGTTTTCAACTCGAATGCCTCACCGTTTAAGGCCATGCAGAAAGAGTTGGAACGCCGCCAGGACGAGTTTGAAGAGTACCTTCATCCGCGCTCCTCGCGCTCCTAAGACTCCTGACTTCTTGAGCCTTCGTTATTTCTAAATTCTCCTCGTGAAGTATCTATCTACATAGACACTTCGTAATTTCTATAAAGGAACCACCATGCAGAATGGACGCGCAGGACGCCTGCATCCGGCCGTCGGCACCGCCCGCCGACACCTCGCCGCCGCCCTCGAAAAGCTCCTCGGCGCCGGAAGCATCAAAGCCACCGGACGCTCCCGCACCAGCCGCACCGCACCCGAGCCGGACGCCGCCGACCTGCCCCTGCTCCTGGTCGCCTGCAGCGGCGGCCCTGATTCCCTCTCGCTGGCCGCCATCGCCGCGCACTTCGCCCGCCGCGGCGACGTGCGCGTGGGCGCCGTCATCGTCGATCACGGCCTGCAGGAAGACTCCACCGCGGTCGCCGCGCAGACCGCGCAGACCCTCACCGACTTGGGGCTTCACCCCGTCATCACCGAAAAGGTACAGGTTCCCGTCGGCAACATGGGCCCCGAAATGGCGGCACGCACCGCCCGCTACGCCGCCTTCAAGAAGGTTGTTGAGGCGACCGGCGCCCGCGCCGTGCTCCTCGGCCACACCCTCGACGACCAGGCGGAAACCGTGCTGCTCGGCCTGAGCCGCGGCTCCGGCACGCGCTCCCTGGCGGGCATGCCGCCCGTGCGCGTCGAAGGGGGCGTCACCTACCTGCGGCCCTTCCTCGGCCTGCGCCGCGCCGACATGCTCGATATCTGCGAGGCCGAAACCCTCACCCCCTGGATTGACCCGACCAACGCCGACCAGTCCCTCATGCGCGCCCGCATCCGCCACAGCGTGCTGCCCTACTTGGAGGAGCACCTCGGTGGGGACGTGGCCCGCTCCCTGGCCCGTACCGCCGCGGTGGCCGGCCCCGACGCCGAATACCTCGACGAGCAGGCTCGCGAAGCTTTCGAAGGGGTGCTGCTGCCAGCCGGAACCGCCGTGCGCGGCATCGAGCGCGAGGATGCCGTGCTGCTAGACCGTGCGCAGGTGGCGGCGCTGCATCCGGCGCTGCGCCTGCGTGTGCTTGCGACCGCCTGCAAGACCGCCGGGGGAGAGAACCCCGGCTTCGAGCGACTGCAGGCGCTGGACTCTTTCACCGCCGAATACGCGATAGCTGGGCCCGTTCAGATGCCCGGTCACGTGAGCGCGTACCGCCGCCGCAAAATTGTGCATCCGGCAACCGGTGAACGCGTGGATGCGCTGGTCCTCGTGCCCACCCGCGGGTAGCCACCGCTCCGCTACCGGGGCTTCGGGGCCGGTCGCCGCAAACCTGCCGCCCGGCCCGCATATAGTGCCCCCACGTGCGGATTCGGATATTGCGCATGCCTCGAATCGGGCTCCCCGCGGGTGCGCGAGGGGCTGGTGAGGTGCGCCGAAGCACGTTTTTAAGTCATACTTAAAGCGAACACCATCCACATTGTCCGGTGCGGGGTGCCCGCCAGCGAGCGGTCTGTGCCCTCCCGGAGGCGCAGAGCGTCCAAATATACGAAGGAATTATCGTGCAGGCTATCGACGTGAAGGACGATATCAAGAACGTACTCTTCACCAAGGAAGAGATCAATGCGAAGGTCGCCGAGCTGGCGGCTCGCATCGACGAAGACTACGCCGGCAAGGACGTGCTGCTCGTGGGCGTGCTGAAGGGTGCCATCATGGTGATGGCTGACCTCTCCCGCGCGCTGAAGGGCCACTACACCATGGACTGGATGGCTGTCTCCTCCTACGGTTCCGGCACCAAGTCCTCCGGCGTGGTTCGCATCCTGAAGGACCTGGACACCGACCTGGTCGGCCGCGACGTGCTGATCGTTGAGGACATCATCGACTCCGGCCTGACCCTGGCCTGGCTGCAGCAGAACCTGATTTCTCGCGGCGCCGCAACCGTTGAGATTTGCGCCCTGCTGCGCAAGCCCAAGGTCGTCAAGGCCGACGTCAACGTCAAGTACGTTGGCTGGGACATCGAGCCCGAGTTCGTGGTCGGTTACGGTCTGGACTTCGCCGAGAAGTACCGCAACCTGGACTGCATCGCAACCCTGCACCCGCACGTGTACTCCTAAACTTCATCGTCGGCACCCGAAACGCCGATACACGCCCCGCCTCCCGCCGTTTGTGCGGGGGCGGGGCGTTCCCGTACCCGCACGCGGGATGGCTGAGGGAGGGGTCCATCCTTTAGCCCGCAGGTGAAATAGAGAAGAAGGGTGCCTGGCCCCCGGCCGCGGTAGGGTACATTTAAGGTTGCATCGTTGGGTGCTCCGGCACGAAAATGCCGCAGCCCCAACGGGTTACAGCCGCAACGTAAGGACAAAGCATTGGCGCAAACCCCCAATACTCCGCAGAAGGGCACGGATAGCTTTCTGAAGAAGCTCATCAACGGCCCCTGGTTCTGGCCGGGCGCAATCGCCGTGGTCATGCTGGCGTTCTTCATGAGCTCCCTCTTCACCCAGACCTCGCGTCAGGTGGACACGAACGTGGGTATTCAGCTGCTCAACGACCACCAGGTCAAGAGCGCGAAGATTTACGACGGTGATCAGCGCGTGGAGCTGCAGCTCAAGGAGGACTACAAGAAGGGCAACGACAACTACGGTAAGTCGGTGAACTTCTACTACGTGCAGCCCCGCTCCGAGGACGTGGTCAAGGCCATGAACTCCGCCGAGCTGGAAAGCTACACGGACCAGCCGGTTGAGCATAGCTTCCTGGGCTCCCTGATTTCGCTCCTGCTGCCGATTCTGCTCTTTGGTGTGCTGTTCTGGTTCCTGATGGGACGCGTCGGAGGCGGCTCCTCCGTGATGAGCTTCTCCAAGTCCCGCGCGAAGAAGTTCACCAAGGACAAGCCGGATGTGCGCTTCAGCGACGTTGCCGGCGTGGACGAGGCGCTCGCCGAACTGGAAGAGGTCCGCGAGTTCCTGGCTGAACCCGAGAAGTTCACCCGCCTGGGTGCAAAGATTCCCAAGGGCGTGCTGCTGTACGGCCCTCCCGGCACCGGTAAGACCCTGCTCGCCAAGGCTGTGGCGGGCGAGGCCGGCGTGCCCTTCTACTCGATTTCCGGCTCCGACTTCGTTGAAATGTTCGTGGGCGTGGGTGCCTCCCGCGTGCGCGACCTGTTCAAGGAAGCAAAGAGCGACCCCGCCGCCATTGTCTTCGTCGACGAGATTGACGCCGTTGGCCGTCGCCGCGGCGTCGGCATGGGTGGCGGTAACGACGAGCGCGAGCAGACCCTGAACCAGCTGTTGGTTGAGATGGACGGCTTCGACGGCAACTCGAACGTCATCGTCATTGCGGCAACGAACCGCCCCGACGTGCTCGACCCGGCGCTGCTGCGTCCCGGTCGTTTCGACCGCCAGATTGGTGTGGACGCCCCCGACATGAAGGGCCGCGAGCAGATTCTGCGCGTGCACGCCGCGGGCAAGCCCATTGCCAACACCGTGGACCTGGCGCAGGTTGCGAAGCGCACCCCCGGCTTCACCGGTGCCGATCTGGCGAACGTCATGAACGAGGCGGCCCTGCTGACCGCCCGCGATAACGGCAACGTGATTGACGACCGCGCCATCGACGAGGCTATCGACCGTGTGATGGCCGGCCCGCAGCGTTCCTCGCGCATCATGAACGAGCACGATCGCAAGGTCACCGCCTACCACGAGGGCGGCCACGCCCTGGTCGCTGCGGCACTGCGCAACTCCGCCCCCGTCACCAAGATTACGATTCTTCCGCGCGGCCGCGCCCTGGGTTACACCATGGTCATGCCGCAGGACGACAAGTACTCCACGACCCGCCACGAGCTGCTGGACCAGATGGCCTACGCGATGGGTGGCCGTGCGGCGGAGGAGATCGTCTTCCACGACCCCTCGACCGGCGCGTCCAACGATATTCAGAAGGCAACCGACACCGCCCGCAAGATGGTCACCGATTACGGCATGAGCTCCGTGATCGGTTCCGTGAAGCTTGGCGGCGAGGACACCGAGCCGTTCCTCGGTGGCGGTGGCGCTTCGGCCCGCAACTACTCGGATGAGACTGCGGCCAAGGTGGACGCTGAGATTCGTGCCCTGCTGGAGCAGGCGCACGATGAGGCGTTCGCGATTCTGCTGGAGAACCGCGACGTGCTGGACCGCCTGGCCTTCGCCCTGCTCGAGAAGGAAACCCTGCTCGAGCACGAGATTGCCGAGATCTTCAAGGACGTTCGCAAGCGCCCCGAGCGCGAGTACTGGTACTCCAAGCCGACCCGCGAGCGCACCGACATTCCGCCGGTGAAGGCTCCGAGCGAGCTGGCTCAGGAGGTGCAGAAGGCTGAAGCCCCTGCTGCTCCCGCAACCCCGGCTGCCCCCGCGGCATCTGCCCCGCAGGCACCGACTCAGCCCGTTCAGCAGGCGCCCCAGGCCCCGGTAGCACCGGCGGCCGACCCGGATGCCGACCCGACGGTCGCCATGCCGCCGCAGCAGTACCCGAACTACCCCGTGCCTCCGACGACCCAGAACCGTCCGGCCGCACCCGGTGAGAACAACCAGAATGGAGTAGAGAATGAGCGAGGCTAAGACCGCCGTCGACCAGCCGCGTATTGAGGCGGCTGTGCGCGAGATTCTGCTCGCGATTGGTGAGGACCCGGACCGCGACGGCCTGCAGCAGACCCCGGCCCGCGTGGCGCGTGCCTACGCGGAGTTCTTCTCGGGCCTGCACCAGGACGCCGGCGAGATTCTGGGTACGACCTTCGACATCGCCCACTCCGAGATGGTGCTCGTGAAGGACATCCCGTTCTACTCGACCTGTGAGCACCACCTGGTGCCCTTCCACGGCGTGGCGCACGTGGGTTACATCCCGGGCCCGGACGGCAAGGTCACCGGCCTGAGCAAGCTCGCCCGCGTGGTGGAGATGTACGCCCGCCGCCCGCAGGTGCAGGAGCGTCTGACCACCCAGGTGGTGGAGGCTCTGGAGGAGCACCTGAACCCGCGCGGCGCCATAGTGGTGATTGAGGCCGAGCACATGTGCATGTCGATGCGCGGCGTGCGCAAGCCGGGCGCGAAGACCGTGACTAGCGCGGTACGCGGCGCGCTCATGAACACCGCAACCCGTGCGGAGGCGATGAGCCTGATCTTCTCGCAGCGCTAAGCATCGGAATGAGCATATAGCTATGCGACAGGGGGCAGGATTCTAAGGAATCCTGCCCCCTGCGTTGCGCGGTCGCATGTGTTGGGCTGTATGACGAGAGCCCTTGCGTAAAGAGCGTCATCAGCTGTAGAGTAGTACCACTAGTACCGGCACCACTCCTTCGGGAGTACAGGACCGGTCTTCTTTTTATCAATGCTACGTACAGCGCTCTTCACGTACCGTTGTTAATGAATACATGACTGTTCCTCTCCTCCTCAGGAGCGAAAGTAACCGCGGCCGGTTCCACCCATCAGGGGTCTGGAGCCGGTCATCGTTTTTAAGCGATGACCTTAGCAAGGCAGAGATGGCTTACATACCGTGTAGTTATACCCTTAATATCCTTATATTGATATTATTAAAGAGTTCCAATGATGAAACGATATCAAGTGGTGTATAGTGTATGTCTCCAATCGTAAAACCATTTAAAACATATGAACAGCAGGTTGGAATCTTGCGGCAGCGAGGCATGCTCGTAGGTTCTCAAGAACATGCCGTTCACGTCCTTGAGCGTGTTAGTTACTATCGGCTGAGTGGTTACTACTATTCGTTCCGGCGGCCTGCGGGAAGCGGGCAGCGCTCGGATACTTTCGTGCCCGGAACCGTCTTTGAAGATATCGTGGCCCTGTATGAATATGACCGTAATCTTCGGTCTATTGCGTTTTCGTATTTCTCGCAGTTTGAGGTGTATTTGCGGTCCCGCCTAGGGAATTTACTGGGGGCAGTGGATCCACTCATATACGAGGATGAAACTCAGTGCGACCTTCAAGGTAGTAAAAGGCGCACTGCTTGGAACAGATTTACGAGAAAAAGTGAACAGCTTATTCGTACTTCTGAAGAGGAATTCGTGAAGCATCACCGTGAACAATACGGCGGGAAGTTGCCCGTGTGGGTTGTGGTGGAAGTTCTAGATTTGGGGGCTCTACAGAATCTGTATTTGGTCTCTCCGGCAAATATCCGGCGAGATATCGCGAAAGCCTTGGGCTGTACTGACCCCCAATTGGAAACCTGGATTAACTCGCTGCGGGTAATGCGCAATATTTGTGCGCATCAAAGTAGGTTCTACAATAAGCTGCACCCAGAGCCTCGCTTACCGCGCGTGTTGAGAGGTGGAAGAGTTGAGAGCCCTGAAATCCGTGAGGTTGTTGACCTATTTGGTGTGCCGCAGGCTGAAGAGAACCATAAGATGTGTAAGACTTTCGGAATGCTCACTCTCCTCAAATATCTGATGGACAAGGGCGGAATTGGGGATACGGAATCTCTGACGCAGATTCTGAAGGAACGTCCTGATATTTCCGTTCCTGGGGTTGATGTATCGCGGGCTATGGGCATACCGCAAGGTTGGGAAGAAACCCGTTTGTGGAGCTAAAATCTCACAGATTATAGACACGCTAAAAGGGGCGGAGGTTTTCACCTCCGCCCCTTTTGTCGTGCGGTTGTGGCCCTCGGGGCCGCCGATGCTTAGCGCCGTTCCGGGCCTTTAGAAGGCTCGAAGAGCCTTAGCCCTCGTTCTTGTTGTCCCAGCCCAGTGCGAGGGTCACGATCAGGCCCAGGGCGATGAAGCCGCAGCCGGTTGCAGAACCGAAAGCAATCCAGCGGACCGCGGGAGCGTTCTCGGCCAGAACAATAACGAACAGCGAAGCAATCGCGATCAGGGACAAAATCCACGCGCCGGTCTTCAAATTCACGATGAGTCACTTCCTAGAGTATGTATGTGTATGAGGTGCCCAACCCACACCGCTGTGACGCAGGCAGAGCATACCCTCCCAGGATACCCCCAAATCGGTATGCCATATGCAAATATGGCGCGCTGTGTCATTCGGCAGATTCGGTAGGATTAAAACCATGATCGAAGACACCGCCCCCCACCCTGCCGTTTCCGCCGCACCCCTGCCCTGCGATGCGCTCGCCGCCGAACGCACCCTCGTCATGGGCATTCTCAACGTCACCCCCGACTCCTCCAGCGACGGCGGCCAGCACTACGCCGCCACCGACGCCATCGCCCACGCCGCCCGCATGATTGCCGAGGGCGCCTCCATCATCGACATTGGCGGCGAGTCCACCCGCCCCGGTGCGGTGCGCATCAGCGTGGAGGAAGAGCAGCGCCGCATCCTGCCCGTTATCGAGGCCGTCGCGCAGATGGGTACCACCATCAGCGTGGACACCATGAACCCGCAGACCGCCCGCGCCGCCATCGCCGCCGGTGCGCACATCATTAACGACGTGTCCGGCCTGAACGTCAGCGATGAAATGATTGAGACCGCCGCCGAGCTGCAGGTGCCGTACATCCTGATGCACGCCCGCGGCACCTCCCAGACTATGGACAGCCTGGCGGAGTACCCGCGCGGCGTCGTCACCGAGGTTGTGGAGGAGCTGACCGGCCTGCGTGAGCGCCTGCTGGCCGCCGGCGTGTTGCCGCAGAACCTGATCCTTGACCCGGGCCTGGGCTTCGCCAAGGGCGGCGTGCAGGACTGGGAGCTATTGGCCGCTATCGATGAGTTGCAGTCCCTGGGGCACCGCCTGCTCATTGCCGGTTCTCGAAAGCGTTTTATCGCCAACGTCCTGACCGCGGCGGATATAGCGCTGGCCGAGCGCCTGAACGCGACCGGCTTCACCGCGACCAAAGCGGGCCAGGCGGAACGCGAACTGTGGCACTCGCTGACGGAGCCACGCCCGGCGCAGCATCGCGCGGCCGCCTCCGCGGCGGTGACCGCCCTGGTGGCCGCCCGCGGCGTGTGGGCGGTGCGCGTGCACGACGTGCCCGCCAGCGTGGATGCGGTGACGGTCGCCTCCGCGCTGCGCGCCGTCATGTAGGTACCGCCCCCTATGCACCTCACGGGGCTCGGCTCACGCGCCGGGTACCCGCAACAACCAACCACTGAGGAGACTCCATGCCCAATTCGGCCTACGCCCACCACGACCGCATCACGCTTAGTGGCATCACCGCCGTGGGTTTCCACGGCGTTCTCGACTTTGAGAAGCGTGACGGTCAGCCCTTCACCGTCGACGCGACGCTCTACACCGACTTCGCGGACGCCGCCGCGGGGGATGACCTGGAAAAGACCACGAACTACGCGCAGGTGGCCGAGCTGATTCACCAAAAAATCGTCTTCGGCTCGCTTGACCTGATCGAGACGCTCGCCGTGCGGATTGCCGAGGGGATTCTCTCCGAGTTCGCGCGCATCGACGCGGTGGAGGTGAAGGTCTCCAAGCCGCAGGCCCCCATCACCGTTCCCTTCGAGAACGTGGCGGTGAGCGTGTTCCGCGAGCGTATTCCCGAGTCCCTGCAGGCCGCCATGCCCGGTACCGAAGGGAGGTGCTAACGATGCCGCTCAGGCCGCTTTCCGCCCATCGCGCCGTGCTGGCGCTGGGCTCAAATCTGGGCGAGAGCGAGAGCACCATTGAGCGTGCCGTCGTCGACCTTCGGGAGGCGGGCGTGCGCATCCTGCGGGTCTCGCCGCTGTACCGTACCGCTCCGGTGGGTGGGCCGGAGGGTCAGCCGGACTACGTGAACGCCGTGATTGAGGTGTCGACCGAGCTGAGCCCCTACGAGCTGCTGAAGCTGTGCAACGCGGTGGAGGCGGCGCATCACCGCGAGCGTCTGGTGCGCTGGGGCCCACGCACCCTCGATATTGACGTGATTGACTACGAGGGTACCGTCTCTGATGACCCGGTGCTGACTCTGCCGCACCCGCGCGCGCACGAGCGTGCCTTTGTGCTGACGCCGTGGGCGCGTATGGATCCGGAGGCGCGCCTGCTGGTGGCGCGCAGCGATGGGGGCGCCGTAACCTACGTGCCGGTGAGCGTTGCGGAGCTTTCCCGCGACCTCAACCTGACCCACGAGGACGCCGGCGAGGACGCAATTCGTTATATGCGTGAAATGAACCTGTCCGTTGGCCCCTAAGTGTGGCACTCTGGAAGGTAGAGGAATCGACCGAAAGGAAACACCATGAAACCCCTCCGGTATTCGGCGGTGCTCTGGACGGCGATAGGCGCCGCGGCGCTGACCGTGCTGGTGAACGCGGTGCTGGTGAACGCCGGTCATAGCGAGCTGCATTTCTCGTGGATGCTCGGGCTGGTGTGCCTGCTCGTGGCCGCCGGCGCGGTGTGGCTGGGGGTGCAGGTGGCGCGGTATCGCCGTATTCGGACGCGCGAGAAGGCACCGCACATGGGTCCGATTCTGGCTGCGCGTGCCCTGGCCTATGCGCAGGGTTCGATTCTGACGGGTTCCCTGCTGACGGGTGTGTGTGCCGCAATCTTTGGTTTTCACCTGACGGTGGCGCCTGCCCGCGGTCTGTCTGCGCTTTTCTGGCAGGTCGTGGTGAACCTGGTCTGTAGCGTTGCGCTGCTGGCGGCCGGCCTGTGGGCGCAGCATTGTTGTCGTATTCCGCCGGGGGAGGACGAGGACGATTCTCCCTCCGGTTCCGTGAAGTCGCGAGAGGGAGGAACCTATGCCGGCTCCTAAATCGAACAATTATTCTCAGAATCCCATGCCGCAGGGCGGCGGCCCGGGACAGAACCCCGCGCCGAGCGCACCGACCGCACGACCCGCCGGGGTCCCCCTGGGCCTGCCCGGCGTGGGCGGGCCTGCACCCCGGCAGGCCGCACCCGACCCGCAGTGGCAGCCCGCGGCCCCCGGCTACCTGAAGGTTCGCTTTATCCACACCGTGGCCGCGTTCGTGCCGGTGCTGCTGGTGGGGCTGGGCCTGGATGCACTCGCGGTTCTGACCGACGGACCCCTGTGGATGCGCATCCTGGGCGTGCTGGTGGCTCTCGTTGCGGTGTTCTGGGGCGGCTGGTGGCTGCTCACCACTCCGCGCCGCACCCGCGCCCTGGCCTACGCGCTGGAGAGCAACCACCTCATGACCCGCCGCGGCCTGGTTTTCCGCAGCATCACTTCGATTCCGTACGGGCGCATCCAGTACGTTGACGTCGATTCGGGACCGCTCGAGCGTCTCAGCGGGGTGTCGCGTCTGACGGTGCGCACCGCCGGTGAGGCCGCCGGCACGGTTGTGGTGTACGGCGTCCCGAACGACATCGTGGATGCGGTCCGCGCCGAGCTGGTGCGCCGCGCCGATGAGCGAATGGCGGCCCTGTAATGAGCGCGCCCGTTCCGAACAATAACGTCCCGAGCGGTGGCGCGCCGGGCGGTCAGGGCGTGGGCGGCCCCGGCGGTCCGCAGGAACAGACGTGGTGGCGCGCCGATATCCGCACGTTCATCATGAACCTGTGGTTCATTATTCTGCTGGCCTTCGGCTTCTTTCAGAGCATCATTCTGAATATTCTGACCACCCCGCCGAACGAGTGGGGCACGCGCCTGACGCAGGTGTTCAACGAGGACGACAGCTATTTCAGCGCGACGTATTCGCAGCTGATTGGCTTCGTCGTTCTGGTGCTGGTTCTGTTTGCTGGCTCGCTTCAATGGTGGTTCACCCGCTATCACCTGGATGAGCTGGCGATTCACCGCCGCAGCGGTATCTTCTTCAAGAAGGAGCGCACGATCCGCCTGGAGAGCGTGCAGAGCGTGGATATTTCCCGTCCGCTGGTGGTGCGCCTGCTGGGCCTGTCGGAGCTGCGTTTTGAGGTTGCGGACGGCTCCGGCGAGGCGCTGCACATCAAGTACCTGTCGCGGGCGAAGGCCACCCGGTTGCGTCATGCGGCTCTGCAGAGCATCTCGATTCTGCGGGCTCAGGGCAGGGGAGCCCGGGCCGGCTACCGGTCGGATGCGCCGCTCCCCTCGGGCGCGGCTTCCTCTACCCCCTCGGCTCAGCCTGCATCCCCGGCTCAGCCTGCTCCCTCGATTCAGTCCGGTGCGCCCCGGCCCGGCGTATCCCAGTCCAGCGTGCCCCGGCCCGGCGTCTCGCAGCCTCATCCTGCGCAGTCCGACTCGGCTTCCGCGGCCTACCCCGCCGCTTCGCCCGCTCCGGCCGGAAACTTCCCCGAACCCGGTAACCCCGAGGGTGCGGTGGCCTTCCGCATCTCGACCGGCACCCTCATCATGTCGATTCTGCTGGAGAACCTCGTGTGGGTTATCCCGCTGGTCATCGTCATGGGTATGGGCGCAATTATCACGGCAATTTTCAGTGGAATCAGCCCGCTGTACATCCCGATGTTTGCCCTCCCGAGCCTCGGCGCGCCGCTCATCGGTTACGCGGGTGCGCTGTGGGCCCGCTTCGATAACTCCGCGCGGTTCAGGATTTATTGCGGTGACCGCGGGGCCCTCACCCTGCGCTACGGCTTCACCGGAACCCACACGCAGAACGTGCTGCCGGAGCGCGTGCAGGCGGTTCAGGTTGAGCAGTCGATTCTCTGGAAGATGTTCGGTTGGTACCGCATCAAGATGACCATCGCCGGCGTGGGTATCGACAGGCCCGATCAGGGCGGGCTGACCCGCAACGTGGCCCTGCCGGTGGGCAATGCGCGCGAGACCGCCGCGGTGCTGCGTCTGCTCCTGCCGGGGCTGGACGAGCAGCAGGCGCAGGTGCTCATGGCCGCGGCGCGCAGCTCCCAGAAGCGACAGGTGCCCGGTGCCCCGCAGATGCTGCAGGTGCCGTCCACGGCCCGCTGGCTTGACCCGCTCACCCTGTACGTTAAGGGCCTGACCAGCATTAACGCCTCCGCGCAGGGGGCTCAGAGCCCCGCCTCCTCGCGCCCTGACGCGAACATCGAGGAGCACGCCCGCGGCGATCTGCTGCTGATTCGTAACGGCTTCTTGGTGCGCAGGCTGTCGGTGCTGCCGGTGCGGCGCGTGCTGGGCGTGCGCTGGACCCAGGGCCCGCTCGAGCGTGCGTGCGGATGCGCCACCCTGCGCTTCGACGTTGCGAAGGGCCCGGTGAGCACCACCATGAAGCACCTGCCGCCGCGCACGAGCCTGATTATCGCTTCGACCCTCACGGAGCGCCTGGAGGGTACCCGCGCCTACTACCGCGTGCCCGAGGCGCGTTAGCGCCGGAACCTCAACCGGCAAGGCCCGCCCGCACCACTCGGTGCGGGCGGGCCTCGCGCCGTCTGCGCCGCCTCAGCGGCTCTCCACCACCCGACGCGCGGCCGGGTTATCCACAGGCGTAAACCACCCGGAGGCGCCACCCGGTGCGGGCGAATATACTTAAGAACCGTGGTACACCATTCAAAACCCGCCCGTTTGGGCATCGGAATCATTTCAGCCGGGAAGGTTGGCGCCGTCCTCGGCGCGGCCCTGCGCGCCTGCGAGCACACGATTGTGGGTGTTCACGCGGTGTCCGAGGCCTCCCGGGAGCGCGCCGCGATGCTGCTCCCCGATGTGCCGCTGCTTCCGGTGGAACAGATTGCCGAACGGAGCGAACTGCTGATTCTGGCCGTCCCCGACGACGAGCTGCCGGGCCTCATCACCTACCTGGCCTCCTCCGGGAGCATCACCGCCGGTCAGCTTTTGGTGCACACCTCCGGCCGTCACGGCACGGAGGTTTTCGCCCCCGCAACGGCCCTAGGCGCCATTGGCCTGGCCATTCACCCGGCCATGACCTTCACGGGCCTGTCCATGGACCTGCAGCGGTTGAACGGCACGAGCTTCGCGGTGACCGGCCCCGCCCCCTTCCTGCCCATCGCGCAGGCCCTGGTGGTTGAGATGGGTGGCGAGCCCGTCCACGTGGCCGAAGCCGACCGAGCCCTATACCACGCAGCCCTGGCCCACGCCTCGAACCACCTCGTGACGATTCTGGGTCAGGCTCAGCAGATGCTTGCATCCATCGGCATTGAGGACCCGGCCCACTACATGGGTCCGCTGGTCCGCGCGGCCGTGGATAACGCGCTCGCAAGCGGCGAAGGGGCCCTAACCGGTCCCGTTGCGCGCGGCGATGCGGGTACCGTGGCCGCCCACATGAGGGCGCTCGGCGAGTATGCACAGGGAGAAAAAACAGGTGATATTACAGACTCTTACGCCGCTCTGGCGCATGCGACCGCAAAAAGGGCGCATAATAGAGGTTTGTTAAACGATGAACAACTGGAACGGATCGAAAGCCTGGTGGAACCTTCCGCGAACGTGGAGTACACCGGCGACACCGACGATTCTGCCCCCGAAAACAAGGAGTTCTCGTCATGACTGAGACTTCGATGCCCCGCGTCGTGACCACTATTGCGGAGTTCCGCACCGCTATCGCGCAGGCTTTGGCCACCGCGCAGGACGCCCTGGACCGTGCTGCCCGCCTCGAGGCGGAGCAGAACGGCACTGACGTTCAGTACCGTACCGCCACCCTGGGTTACGTGCCCACCATGGGTGCCCTCCACGATGGCCACGCCACCCTGTTGCGCCGCGCTTCCGAGCAGAACGATGTTGTTGTCGCCTCTGTGTTTGTGAACCCGCTGCAGTTCGGTCCCGGCGAGGACTACGAGGCGTACCCGCGCACCCTTGAGGCCGACGCTGAGCTGGCTGGTGCCGCCGGCGTGAGCATCATCTTCGCCCCCTCGGTGGAGGAGATGTACCCCGACGGCGACCCGCTGATCCGCATCTCGAGCGGTGAGCTGGGCACCAAGTTCGAGGGCGCAACCCGCCCCGGACACTTCGACGGCGTGCTGACCGTGGTGAATAAGTTCTTCAACATCATTCGCCCCGCCGCCGGCTCGCACCCGGTGAACGCGTACTTCGGCCAGAAGGACGCCCAGCAGTACATCCTGATTCAGCGCATGGTTCACGACTTCAACCACGACGTGACCCTGCGCCCCGTGGCCATTGTGCGCGACGATAACGGCCTGGCCCTCTCCTCGCGCAACGGCTACCTGTCGGATGAGGAGCGCGAATCGGCTCTGGTGCTCTCCCGCACCCTGGCCATGCTGCGCGAGAACTCGCTGAACCGCGGCTTCCACGAGATTGACCTGGAGGGCGCGCGCGAGCGCATCAACTCCACCCCGGGCGTGCGCCTCGATTACCTGGAACTGGTCGATCCGATGACCTTCGGCGAGCCGACCGAAGAATCGGAGCGCGTGCTGGCCCTGGTCGCCGCGTATGTGGGCCCGACCCGCCTGATTGACAACATGGACCTGCGCTAAGCGTTCGCTGAATTTCGTTTAGAGACTTCCCAACACACTACACAGATAGGTATCACCGTGAGCACTGAGCACCACGCCGCACCGGCGATTGCTGATATGTCCGAGCAGATGCAGATTCGCCTGGAGAAGCGCGCGAAGCTGATTGAGTCGGGTCGTGAGGCATACCCGGTGGGCTTGCTGGATTCCGAGGGTAACCGTGTGGAGCCCAACCACATCGAGGATCTGCGCGCCGAGTACGACCCGAAGCTGGAGTCCGGCGAGCTGAAGGCTGGCGACGAGACCGACCGCGTGGTGCACGTGGGCGGCCGCGTGGTGTTCGTTCGTAACACCGGTAAGCTGTGCTTTGCGACCCTGCAGGGCGGTACCGAGGGTAAGCGCATCCAGGCGATGCTGTCGCTGGCTGAGGTGGGCGAGGAGTCCCTGGCCGAGTGGAAGTCCCTGGTTGACCTGGGTGACCACGTGTTCGTGACCGGCCGCGTGATTGTGTCTCGCCGCGGTGAGCTGTCGATCATGGTGACCGACTGGAAGATGGCCTCGAAGGCTATCCGCCCCATGCCGGTTCTGCACAAGGACCTGAACGAGGAAACCCGCGTGCGCCAGCGCTACCTGGACCTGATGGTGCGCGAGGAGGCCCGCGAGCTGGTGAAGAAGCGTGCCCTGATTACCCGCACCGTGCGCCGCGTACTGGACGAGCACGGCTACGTTGAGGTTGAGACCCCGGTCCTGCAGCTGATTCACGGTGGCGCGACGGCTCGTCCGTTCCGCACCCACCTGAACGCTTTCGACCAGCCGATGACCATGCGCATCGCGACCGAGCTGCCGCTCAAGCGCGCCGTGGTGGGCGGTATTGAGCGCGTGTACGAGATTGGTCGCGTGTTCCGCAACGAGGGCGTCGACTCGACTCACAGCCCCGAGTTCACCACCCTGGAGTGCTACGAGGCGTACGCCGACCAGTTCGTGATGGCCGAGCGCATGAAGGAGATTATCCAGAGCTGCGCCAAGGCCGTCGGTACCGAGCGCATCGAGACCGAGCGCGGCACCATTGACCTGTTCGGCGAGTGGAAGTGGGTTGGCGTGTACCCGGGCCTGTCCGAGGCCGTGGGCGTCGAGATTACCCCGGAGACCGACGCGTCCGTTCTGCGTGAGATTGCCGAGAAGCACGAGGTTGATATCGACCCGAAGTGGGACGCAGAGAAGCTCGTCATCGAGCTCTTCGGCGAGATTGTCGAGCCGACCCTGGTGAACCCGACCTTCGTGTACGATTACCCGCCGAGCGCCCAGCCGCTGGCCCGCCCGCACCGTTCCGGTGCGCCGCTGATTGAGGCCTGGGACCTGATTATCGGCGGCATGGAGCGCGGTACCGCGTTCTCCGAGCTGATTGACCCGGTGATTCAGCGTGAGCGTCTGACCGCCCAGTCGCTGCTGGCTGCCGCCGGTGACGATGAGGCGATGGAGCTGGACGAGGACTTCCTGCGCGCCCTGGAGCACGGTGCACCCCCGATGGGTGGCATCGGTCTGGGCATCGATCGTCTGATTATGCTGCTGGCCGGCGACCAGGACCCGGAGCGTCCGGGTACCGTGGTGCGTCAGCCCGGTATTCGCGAGACGATTCTGTTCCCGCTCATGAAGCCGGAAGCTTAATTTCTTATCTTGAGGGCCCGGACTCGTTCCGCGCGTGTTTGCGCGGGGCGTTCCGGGTTTGAACGCGGCGGGGGCCGCGGGCGCGTGTGCGCTCGCGGCCCCCGCTCTCGTATGCCCTGCCCGAGTGAATCCGGTACTCAGCCCTAAATGGGCTCGGGCGGGCTCGGCTCCGTGTTTCTCGTAGTCGTGTTTTCATCTCGGCGTTTTTGCTTCGGCGCTTTCGGATGTGGTGTTTTCGGGCGGCTTTTATCGGTTTGAAATTCTCCGGCTGAGCTTAGTTTTGGCTAGTCAGCCGTATATGGGGACGGCGAGCGAAAAGTATTCTCGGTGAAGACTTACGGATTCGCAATGAATAGGGGCGTGCGGGTGTGGAATATACCGTTGAGATAGTTTTGCCGTTCCGCGTGGGATGAAGGATTATCCGCGAGATTATTCCTGCTGATTTCCTGGCGCGCACCATTCAAATGAACGCGGCGCGTCTCTAGCGTTCGACCGGTGGGCTATTTAATGAGCCGACCCGCACAGCGGAGGCGATAATATGCGTACAGAGAACAGCCTCCGTATTGCCGATGATTTGGGGACGATATTCCCGAAAATATTCCTCATATTATTCTCGGGTGTTATTTACCCGTCTATTTTGCCGGTTTGCGCAATGAACGCCTCCGGTATTTCTGTTACGATATATAGGAAATTAGTACATATGTATATCCGGCACACTTTTTCTCTATCAATTTTCGATAGAGGCTTCAGGGTTTTGCGCCCATAGGATATATGCAACAGATGAGGGAGGTGCCATTTATGGCACAGAAGGTTCGTATCATCCTTGAAGACGATCTGGACGGCGGCCCCGCCGACGAGACCATCCGCTTCGGCCTGGATGGCGCTCACTACGAGATTGATTTGTCCTCCGCAAACGCCGCACGTCTGCGCGACGCTATCCGTCCCTTCGTAGCTAAGTCCCGCCGCGTGCAGGGCTCCGCTCAGCGCACCCGCGCACCCCGCGGTACCGCCGCTCCGGTCAAGCGTAACCCCGAGACCGCAGCGATTCGCGAGTGGGCTAAGGCTAACGGCCACAAGGTTTCCGACCGTGGCCGCATCCACCAGGACATTCAGGATGCATACTACGCAGCAATGAAGGAACAGGCTTAATTTCTAGCCCCTTCGGGTTTTGCTCCGCGCGGAGCAAATGCATTGTGTACGCTCACGGCGGATAGCGATTATCGCTATCCGCCGTGAGCGTTTTTATGCGGCGGTAAATATCGGGGCCGCGGCGTGAGGATTTGAATTATCAATCCTGGAGGGTGGGGGAAAGCGTGCGGTGTCCTACCGAGGCACCAGCATGTTTAATTTACTTGTAAAACATATTGTTGGTAGCGGAGAGTGCAATTTCTTGCACTCGCCAGAATGTACAGACGGAATGTCGATATCATTTCGTCCGTATTTATAAGGGCATAGCCCCAGATTGATTCTCTCCGCGCGAATAACTCGTGAGCGATGAGTGCGCGTGTCATTATTTCCGGGATTATTCACCCGTTCGTGGCATCTATATCTTTATGTATTTTTACGCGCTTTAGGGAATGATGGGGAAGTCGTGAATCATTTAGTGAGATTCTCGCGCGAGCCCAGGAATTATTGTCGCCCCGTCGAGTGATTGGCGTGCATATACTTTGAAAGACAGTGCATATTCTGCAATATTCGGGATTCTCTGCAGATAATCTTGGCCTATCGTATTCCTATACGTGGATTTTTCTGTGTTTGTGTTCGGCAATATGTGCATTCGAGTGTCGCTAGGCGACCCTCAAAAAGGTGCCGGGCGCTTCGAAAGATGAGCGGACGCGCTGCCGAGCCCCGGCAAAGGAATCTGTCCGCCCCGATTGCCTTCCGCCCGCGCCCTTTCCGTTCTCTTGATGGCGAACAGATGCCCGAGCGCAGGGCAGAAACCCGGCACTCAACGTACTCTTGTATCAATAGGAAAATGCAAGGAGTGCGTAAATGTTTGAACGCTTTACCGACCGAGCTCGGCGCGTTGTGGTGCTTGCCCAGGAAGAGGCACGCATGCTCAACCACAACTACATCGGTACCGAACACCTGCTGCTCGGTCTGATTCACGAGGGCGAAGGCATCGGTGCACGCGCCCTGGAATCATTGGGCGTTACCCTGAACGCAGTACGTGAACAGGTTCAGGACATCGTCGGCCCCGGCCCCCAGGCCCCCAA
>PPYF01385475.1_pt1 | contig 41348 bp, 38 predicted proteins | sample 1559871 | NCBI WGS metagenome assembly PPYF01 (sample SAMN08240021, study PRJNA423297) | Human gut metagenome, whole genome shotgun sequencing project.
GTGGAGCACCATCTATTGTCAACAGATACTGTTGGGAATGCTGACGATATTTGGACCGATACAATGGGCGTTCTCGCTACTGCCGAAATGGGAAAGCAGTTGGGCGAAGTGGCTGACGAGGTATCTGACCGTGCATTTCTATGGAGCCATGCTCTACTTCGTAGGATTCTACGTACTGCTACTTTTCGACATTGTGCTCTGCATACAGGTGGAGAACCTGACGGCTATTACCGCCAGTGAACAGACGATGGCGGCATATTTGCAAAACTCGTTCTTCTCGGCAGGGTATCTGATGGCAGCAAGTATCGTGGCATTGAAGTGCCTAAACTTGGTTCCGGACCTTGCGGCATGGATGATACCAGAGGGCGATACCGCTTTCTCTACCAGAAATTTCGGTGAGGGTGTGGCACAGCAAGCCAAAATGTCGGCACAGGGGACACTTGCCCATGTGATGCACTGATAAAGGTAAAAAAGTAAAAGAGTGAAAAAGGTAAAAAATATTATAGCAATGGTAATCAAGAATTTAGAGAATAAGGTGAAGTTGGTGACTATCATCTGTAGCCTGTTTCTGGTTGGATGCGTGCTGATAAGTATCAGTAGCATCTGGACGGCGAAAAATATGGTGGTGGATGCACAGAACAAAATCTATGTGTTGGACGGCAATGTACCAATTTTGGTGCAGCGTACGACGATGGATGAGACATTGGATGTGGAAGCAAAGAGCCATATCGAGATGTTCCATCATTATTTCTTCACATTGGCACCAGATGACAAGTACATCAAATACACGATGGAGAAAGCCATGTATCTGGTGGATGAGACAGGATTGGCGCAGTACAATACGCTGAAAGAAAAGGGGTTCTACTCCAACATCATGGGAACGAGTGCCGTGTTCAGCATCTTCTGTGACAGTATCAAGTTCAACAAGGAGAAGATGGAGTTTACCTACTACGGCAGACAGCGCATCGAGCGCAGAACCAATGTGCTGACCCGTGAACTGGTGACGGCAGGACAGTTGAAACGAGTTCCGAGGACTGACAACAACCCACATGGATTGCTGATAGTGAACTGGAGAACCTTGCTCAACAAGGATATTGACCAGAAGACAAAGTCGAACTATTAAAGGTAAAAGGATAAAGAAGTAAAAAGGTAAAAAAAATAACGATGAACACAAAAGGATTTAAGCAGATGCTCATTGGGGAGAAGATGCCTGACAAGGACGATCCCAAATACAAGGAACGCTATGAGCGAGACGTGAGAGCTGGAAGAAAGTTTGCCAGGATGTGCAGAATCGACAAGGCTGCAGCCAAGGTGCAGAAATTTGCCGACTTGCATAAGACAATGTTCCTGGTCATCGTGTTCGGTTTTGTAGGTGTGAGTTTCAGTTTCAACATCTATCGCATGGCAAGAGCTTATCACTATCAGGGAGAGCAACGCACCGCCACGGAGAGACAGGACTCGCTGATAAAGGCTCGCCATCAGAATATGGGGAATGCAAAGAACATAGTAAGGACCAATGAGGATGCACGCCATCCTCATAAAGACAAATAACGATGAAGCTGACAGAAAGAATCAATTTCAGACAACCCAAGTACATGCTACCTGCGATTGTCTATCTTCCACTGCTCGGTGCATCCTACTTTATCTTCGACCTCTTTGATACCAAGGTGGCGGAGAAGAAGGATGCCAATATGCAGACCACAGAATATCTGAATCCGAACCTTCCACAAGCTCATATCAAGGGCGGTGACGGTATTGGAGGCAAGTATGAGAACATGTTGAACGCCTACGGCAAGATAGAAGACCATAGTGCCGTGGAGAATATAGACCGAGACAATGAGCAAGAAAAAGAAGAATACCAAAGCAAGTATTCGGATGCAGAACTGCAACAGTTGGATGCCGAAGCCAAGAGGCAAGCAGAAATGGAAAAACAGAGAGAAGCACAAGAAGCCCATGAGCGACAAAGAGAGAATGAAGCGTTGGCGGAACTGAACAAGGCACTTGCCGAAGCAAGACTGAAGGGACAGCAAGCTACGCAACAGAACTCATCGACTTCAGCAACAGCATCCGATGAAACAACAGCTACAGCCAAGGGCGGTATCAATATTGAGGGTAAAATCAAGGTGAATGAAAATGCCCGAAAGGAAACTGACGAGAATGATAAGCCAAGTGAAGTTGTGAAAAAGGTGAAGACATCATCGGATTACTTCAATACCTTGGCAGTGAATGAGAAAGAGCCGACACTGATAAAGGCTATCATTGACGAGAATGTGAAAGCCGTGGATGGAAGTCGTGTACGTTTGAGACTGTTAGATGATGTGGAAATCGGTGAGATGATAGTGAAGAAAGGCGCATACCTGTATGCCACCATGAGCGGTTTCAGTTCACAACGAGTGAAAGGAACGGTAAAAAGTGTGCTGGTGGATGATGAGATAGTGAAAATCAACCTATCACTCTATGACACAGACGGCATGGAAGGTTTGTATGTGCCAAGCAGCCAGTTTAGAGAGACCAGCAAGGATGTGGCAAGCGGAGCCGTGACCGGCAATGTGGATATGAACACCACCAATACAGGCAGCAGTTTTTCGCAATGGGGCATGCAGACCATGCAGAATGCCTATCAGAAAACAAGTAATGCCATAGGCAAGGCTATCAAGAAGAACAAGGTAAAATTGAAATACGGAACCTTTGTGTACTTGATAAACAGCAAAGACACCAAGAGCAAGTAAACATCAACATTCAAAGAATACGAATATGAATATCAAGAAGACCATTGGCGCACTCATGATGTGTGCAATAAGTGCCACTCCGATGATGGCACAACAGACCAGTGCGGAGAGCTATCAGCCCTGCACCTACCAGGAGATGGAGCAGCTGACTGTGAACGAGCAAGTGACAACAGTCATTACGGCAAGCGAACCCATCCGCTTTGTGGACATATCCACTGACAAGATAGCAGGAGACCAACCCATCAACAATACTGTGCGTTTGAAACCCAAGGAGGGACTGCATGAAGATGGTGAAGTGCTTGCCATCGTTACCATTGTGACAGAACGCTACCGTACCCAGTATGCGCTGCTCTATACAACAAGATTGCAAGAGGCAGTGACGGATAAGGAGATACAACAGATAGAAAAGAATGCATATAACAATCCAGCGGTAACCTTGTCCTCTACTGACATGGCTCGCTATGCTCGTCAGATTTGGAGTTCGGAAGCCCATGTGAACAATGTGAAGACCAAAGCCCATAAAATGGTGATGCGACTGAACAACATCTATTCGTCGGGCGACTATTTCTTCCTGGATTTCTCCGTGGAGAACAAGACTGACATTCCATTTGATATAGACCAAATACGATTGAAGTTGACGGATAAGAAAACCGCCAAGGCTACCAACTCGCAGATGGTAGAGTTACATCCAGTCTTCACGTTGGAGCAGACCAAGCGTTTCCGCTATGGCTACCGCAATGTGCTTGTCATTCGGAAAATGACATTCCCGAATGACAAGAAGTTGACAATAGAAATGACGGAGAACCAAATCAGCGGTCGCACCATATCACTGAAGATAAACTATAGCGATGTGTTGTCAGCCGACTCATTCAATCCGATTTTTCTAAAATAGCAATCATATCCAATGGAAGAAAGCAAGGAGCTACAAGGATTTTACAAGATATTCAGGGCAGTCATCTACATATCCGTGTTGATGGAGTTCTTTGAGTATGCCATAGACCCAAGGGCGATAGACGGCTTTGGCGGTGTGGTGTGTGACCTGCACGACCGTATCAAGCAGTGGTTTATCTACCATGACGGGAACCTGGTGTATAGCAAGGTGGTGACATTCCTCTTGGTGTGCATCACCTGTGTAGGCACGAGAAACAAGAAGCATCTGGAGTTTGATGCCCGAAGACAGGTGCTGTACCCACTGGTGAGTGGCGTGCTGCTGCTGATATTGTCCGTGTGGCTCTTCGGCTATGCAATTGACACTTGTCTCTATGCCCTAAGATTGAACATCATCCTATATATGGTGGCAACCATCATCGGAACAGTACTGGTGCATATCGCCTTGGATAACATCTCGAAGTTCCTGAAAGAAGGGCTGATGAAAGACCGCTTCAACTTTGAAAACGAGAGTTTTGAGCAGTGCCAGAAGGAGGAATACAACAAGTACAGCGTGAATATTCCTATGCGCTACTACTATAAGGGCAAGTTCCGCAAGGGATGGGTGAACATCGTAAACCCATTCCGTGGCACTTGGGTAGTTGGTACGCCTGGTAGCGGTAAGACTTTTTCTATTATAGAGCCGTTCATCCGTCAGCACAGTGCAAAAGGTTTTGCCATGGTCGTTTACGACTACAAGTTCCCTACCTTGGCAACCAAACTGTACTACCACTATAAGAAGAACCAACAGTTGGGTAAACTACCAGAAGGCTGTAAGTTCAACATCATCAACTTCGTGGATGTGGAATACTCCAAGCGAGTGAACCCGATACAGCAGAAGTATATCAATAACTTGGCAGCAGCGAGCGAGACCGCAGAGACATTACTTGAATCCCTGCAAAAAGGAAAGAAGGAAGGCGGTGGCGGCAGCGACCAGTTCTTCCAGACCTCAGCCGTCAACTTCCTCGCCGCCTGTATCTACTTCTTCATCAACTATGGCAAAGAGCCATACGACAAGGATGGTAAGATACTGATAGCAGAAAAAGTACTTGATCCGAAGACCATGCAGATGAAGCCGACCGGTAAGGTGTTTAACCATGCAGGAGAAGAAGTAGAGCCAGCCTATTGGTTGGGCAAGTACAGCGATATGCCCCATATTCTGAGTTTCCTGAACGAGAGTTACCAGACCATCTTCAATGTGCTGGAGACCGACAATGAGGTAGCACCGTTGCTAGGACCATTCCAAACCGCCTTGAAGAACAAGGCAATGGAGCAGTTGGAGGGTATGATAGGTACACTGCGTGTCTATACCTCACGCCTTGCTACCAAGGAAAGCTATTGGATATTTCATAAAGATGGAGATGACTTCGACCTGAAGGTCAGTGACCCGAAGAATCCGAGCTATCTGCTGATAGCCAATGACCCAGAAATGGAGAGCATCATCGGAGCATTGAATGCCCTAATCCTCAACCGACTGGTGACACGAGTGAACACAGGGCAAGGCAAGAACATCCCTGTGAGCATCATCGTGGACGAGTTGCCTACACTCTACTTCCATAAGATAGACCGACTGATAGGTACAGCCCGAAGCAACAAGGTGAGCGTAGCCTTGGGATTCCAGGAACTGCCACAGTTGGAAGCAGACTACGGAAAGGTGGGTATGCAAAAGATCATCACCACCGTAGGCAATGTGGTGAGCGGTTCGGCACGAAGCAAGGAAACTCTGGAATGGCTATCCTCTGACATTTTTGGAAAGGTGGTGCAACTGAAGAAAGGCGTGACCATCGATAGAGACAAGACGAGCATCAACCTGAATGAGAATATGGACAGTCTTGTACCAGCCAGTAAAATCTCGGACATGCCGACAGGATGGATCTGCGGTCAGACGGCAAGGGACTTTGTGGCAACCAAGACCGGCATGAATGGCAGTATGAACATACAGGAAAGCGACGAGTTCAAGACCAGTAAGTTCTATTGCAAGACCGACTTCAATATGGCAGACATCAAGAAAGAGGAAAGCGAGTATATGCCACTGCCCAAGTTCTACACCTTCAAGAGCCGTGATGAGCGTGAGCGCATCCTCTATAAAAACTTCGTGCAAGTTGGTGAGGACGTGAAAGCCATGATAGCAGAGATATTCAACAAGAAGAATGCCAAGTGACAAGCCAATGACACTCCAAATGCAAAACAAAAACAACATCCATGACGAAAAAGATAAGAATATATATTACCCTAATGCTCTTGTTTCTGTGCCAAAGCATAGTGGCACAGAACAAAACACCTACAAACGATAGCCCAAGCCAAAGCGACTTGGGCATCTTTGCATTACCACCCTTTGAACGAGCCGTGCGCTGCATCAAGTATTATGAGGGATGGCACGATATTAAGCGCAACTATCCCTATATCGGATGGGGACATCGGATTTTGCCGCATGAGAAGTTCAAGAATAATCTCACCTATCAGCAAGCCGACTCCCTGCTACGCTCAGACCTCACCAAGTTATGTGCCATGTTTCGTAAGTATGGCAAGGACTCACTACTCCTTGCCGTACTTGCCTATAATGTCGGCCCCTACAAAATATTAGGGAACAAAAGATTTCCGAAGAGCCGTCTCCTGCAAAAGATTGAACGAGGATTGCGTGACATAGAAAAAGATTACCTTGACTTTTGCAGATGGAGAGGCAAATGCATTCCGTCCATCAAAAGGCGAAGAATGACAGAACTTCAACTATTATACATCCCATAAAAACGAAATATTACTTCATCAACCATCGAAGTGGCACTCCATAGCCTGTCGAAGCTATACTTCATCGGCACTTCAAGTATATTGGCCTAATAACATACAAAAATTGCATAAGAACAGCATTTGTATATACAAAAATTCCGAGATATTAAAGCAATTAGACTTAAATAGTCTTAAATTTGTATTGTGGTATTTATATTTCCTGTCATTTCTTGTCTTTTCTCAATAAATTTTCGTATTTTTGCACTCGGATTGTATAGCCAGACCGCAGTTGTCGCTGTAAGACGAGTTCTTTCATGATAACCGAGTCGGCAGCCTACGCCGTGCTGAGTGTAGTGAAGTCAACCATGACATATCTATACGAAAGCGGGCTTTGGGTGGGAAGACAATCCAGACATAATGGAAGGCGTTTATCGACGCTGTGTTTAAGACGGACCGAAATCTAGCAAATTCACGGTAATATTATTGTCTTGAACGTGGTCAACGGTAGATGTCCCGGGTGTGATTATATCAATCCCGTGGAGACCTTGTAAGCATAGATTGTACCCTTTCGGGCGCAGTCAAATGTGTTATATAGGTCTCTTTGCGGTAGCGATTTTCATATCGGCGTGGGCTCTGACGTTGTCTGTTCGACAATAATAGGCAATTGCTAGAGCCTCGGTTCGTGGAATAGACAACAGGACGATTCCACGCTTTTTTTCTGTCGCAATTTAACGGATTTCTGTCTAGAAAAAAGTTAGCACCGATATGAAAGTCGATGAATGGACATCAGAAGATGTGCACACCCCAGGAGGTGGTGAATTCCCTCCTTGCGCTGGACTTACCTCCAACGCCCTCCCCGAAGCTCAAAGCACTGTTTCCGCTGAGAGTTCACAAACAGGGGTGTCCACCAGAAGTGTCCATATATTAAGTAAATCTAAAGTACAAAAGGAGGAAGAGATTCCTCATTGGTATGCTTTACGCACCACCTATGGTAGAGAGAAAAAAGCATACGACTACATGACAGCCAAAGGTGTCACGGCTTTCTATCCTACTACAGATACTGTAAAACTTATAAAAGGTAAGCGCAAAGTTGTTACCGAGTCACGTTTACCAAACATCTTCTTCGCCTACGGTACCGAAGAACAACTCAAATCTTTCGTTTACGACAACGTAAACCTCCCATTCCTTCGTTTTTATTATCGCCACATCCATATTGGGCGTAGAATTGCTAAAACTCCATTGATAGTTCCCAACTATCAGATGGAAAGTCTAAAAATCATCTGTGCAGCCGATGCGGACAATACCATCGTGTCATTAGGTGAAGTGCCAAAGTTCGAGAAAGGACAGTTGGTAAAGGTTATTGATGGTGCGTTTAAGGGAGTGATTGGCAGAGTCGCAAGATGGCAGGGACAGCAAAGAGTTGGAGTGGTTGTGGACGAATTGGTAACTGTAGTTACAGCGTATATACCGAGTGCATTTCTAATGTCTATTTAATTTCTTCGATTCCAATGGAATTACTAGTAAAAATAAATAAAAAGTTAGAGCAACGTAGAGCTATTTTGAATACAATCATTCAAAATGTTGGAATTCAAAATAAAATATTAAAATCTGCACAAATCTTGGCTGAATGCCTAAAACTCGGAGGAAAAATAATCACAGCTGGAAATGGTGGTTCAGCTTCTCAATCAGAACATTTTTCCTCAGAAATGATGGGGCGTTTAAAAAATAGCAGAACACCTTTTCCCTCATTATCGTTGAGTTCCAATGCATCTCTATTAACTTGTATAGGAAATGATTTTGGATTTGAAAGAATTTTCTCTCGGCAAATAGAAGGCATTGGTACAACGAAAGATGTGTTTATTGCATTTACAACATCATGTAAATCAAGGAATATCATAGAAGCATTGAATGTGTGTAAGAATTCTAATATAAAATCAATAGTTTTCACAGGACAATGCGTACATGATATTGATTTGTTAGCAGAAGAAATAATAATGATTCCAAGCAATGATGTACAGATTATCCAAGAGTGCCATGATATCATATCTCATATAGTGTGTGAACTGGTAGAGGAAATAGTAGATTTAAAAACAGTCAATGAGTGGGAGCAAATAAAAAATGAATTCAAAAATGGTTATAAGTTCCTTATACTTGATCGTGATGGCGTTGTCAATATAACAAAACCCAATGGCTATATTTCATCTTTTTCTGAGTTTGTTTTTACTGATGGCTTTAAATCTAACATTAAATTACTCTCGGAATGTTTTGATAGGATTTTCATAACAACGAATCAAGCAGGAATAGGAAAAGGTATTATGACCGAGAATGAATTGTTAACATTACATGAATGTATGTTGAGTGAAATCAAGAAGCTTGGGGGGTCTATAGATAAAGTCTATTACAGTAAAGGTATAGACGATACGGACAAAACAAGAAAACCTAATACAGGAATGGCAGAAAACATAAAAAGAGATTTTCCTGATATTGATTTTTCAAAAACAATTGTTGTTGGAGATTCCTTTGCAGATAGATTATTCGCTAATAGAATTAATGCTAAATTCATACTTGTTCAATAATATGGATACCGGAGAATTACAAATGAAAACTATTGTTATTGGCGATCTCATGTTAGACAAATATGTTTTTGGTATAGTCGAAAGAGTCTCGCCTGAATCAGGTTGCCCTATTTTGAAACAAACTACATGCGAATATCAATTAGGAGGAGCTGCAAATGTTGCAAAACAACTAAAAAGGTTAGGAGCTAATGTAATTTTGTTTGGAATAATTGGAAACGATGAAAATGGTAAAATGTTTAAGAAAATACTAAAGCAAGAAGGTCTAGAGGTCGATTTTTTATCAACATATAATACCGATACCACGTGCAAAACAAGATTCGTAAATGACCTTCATCAGCAAATGTTTCGTACAGATCGAGAAACTTTTGTGTCCTATAGTGACGAAGATAGATATAAAATTATGAATTATCTGACTCGGAACCAAATATGCAACATTGTAATATCTGATTATAATAAAGGCGTTATTACCACGCAAATGTGTCAAGACATTATCCGTTATGGACAAAGAAATGGCATTAATGTCATTATAGATATCAAGGAGAATGACTTGAAAAAATATAAAGGAGCAACTATTGTTAAAGGCAACAAAAAGGAAATACATAAACTTTTAGATAAATTGTCTGAAATATGGATTAGTGATAGTTCTTTACAAAAATTAAGAAGTGTATTAAATACAGAGCGATTAATTATGACGTGTGGTGAAGAAGGTATCATTGCTGTTGATGAAAAAAATAATATCATAAAACATAGCTGCCAAAAGCATCTCGTTTTTGATGTTACTGGAGCTGGAGATATAGTAACAGCATATATTTCTTATTTATCCAAGTATAAAGACATGTCATTTGATAGAATTTTATACTTTGCCAATAAAGCTGCGAATATTAAGGTTGGGCGTTTTGGAAATTCTATTGTAGAATTAGACGAAGTTCTAAATGGGTACATAAAAGTATTGAATGTACATGAAATTATCAAGAAGACAAAAGGAAAGAAAGTTGTCTTTACAAATGGATGTTTCGATGTTATTCACGCAGGGCATATAGACTTATTGCAAAAGGCAAAAGAAAAAGGTGATATTCTTGTTGTAGGATTAAACTCAGACTCTTCCATAAGAAGATTAAAAGGTAATAGTCGCCCAGTTAATACACTTAATCAAAGAATAAAAGTATTGTCTTCAATCCAATATATTGACTATATAGTTGTCTTTGACGATGATACTCCATTGCAACTTATAGAAGCAATAAAACCAAATGTGTTGGTAAAAGGCGGAGATTATAAATTTAAAGAGATTATAGGAGCTGATTTTGTCACAAAAAATGGAGGACAGGTTTTTAGCATCCCATTTGTATATAACCTATCATCAACAAAAATAATAGATAAAATAAAACTATGATTATTGTAACAGGTGCTACAGGTTTTATAGGTTCAAATTTGCTTGCAGAATTAGAGCTAAGACAATATAAAGGTCTTGTTGCCGTTGACTCATTCGGGGTTGAAGATAAATGGAGGAATATATCAAAACGTATATTCCCATATCTTGTTTCCCCTCAAGATATAGATTCATTTATAGAATCTAATGTTCAAAAAATAAAAGCCATTATTCATCTTGGAGGTATTTCCTCTACTACAGAAAATAATGTAGATTCTATTGTTGAAAATAACATCAAATTAACGATTAGATTGTATGAGTTTTGTAAAAATAATCACATTCGATTCATATATGCATCTTCTGCTTCTACCTATGGAGATGGGGGAAAAGGATATATAGATTCTGATGACATAGAATACTTAAATCAGCTATCTCCATTAAATCCATATGCATGGAGTAAAAATTATGTCGACAAATATATTTCATATGATAGATATGTGAATAAAAACAAATCATTATCAGTTGGATTGAATTTTTTCAACGTATATGGACCTAACGAATATCACAAAGGTTTACAAGCAAGCGTTATATTTCATTTTTTCTTGCAGATGCTCCAAAACAATACTGTAAACTTATTCAAATCTAATTGCGCAGATTTCAAAGACGGACAACAAAAAAGAGACTTTGTATACGTTAGAGATTGTGTAGATGTCATTATTTGGATGCTGGAACATCAGGAAATTATAGGACTCTTCAATGTAGGAACAGGATGTGCAAGTAGCTTTTTGGAAGTCGTAGAATCAATTAAAAAAGCCTGTCATATAGAATGTAAAATCCATTATATAGATATGCCCGAGAAACTTAAAAAACATTACCAAAATTTCACAGAGGCTAATTTGACGAAGTTAAGATCGGTTGGTTATACAAAAGAGTTTACTTCGTTAGAAGCTGGCATATCTCAATATGTAAATGAATTTTTAAACAAAAAAAATAAAAGATATGAGCCGAATTATATTTAATGTCGCAGCAAAGTGTGATAGAGCAGGGCGAGCTCAAAATCAAGATAACTATTGGATATGTCCAGACTTATCACTTTTGAATTCAGACTCGAGTCCCAAAATAGGAAACGATACAGACATAGAATTGTCTGAAAAAGGAACGCTTCTTGTTGTAGCAGATGGCATGGGAGGAATGAACGCTGGTGAAATCGCATCTATGCTTGTCGTTGAAAGTATAAAGAAACATTTTTCTAGTGTTCCTAACGAAATATTAAGCAACGAAGTTGACATTTTGGATTTTATCAAGGAGTCAATCATCGACGCAGATAATTCAATTAAGCAATATGCAAAAGAACACAAAGAAGCTGAAGGACTAGGTAGTACTATTGTTCTACTATGGCTATTAAATGGTAAAGCATATTGCGGATGGTGTGGTGATAGCAGAATATACAGATTCAATCCAAATAATGAGTTAGTTCGTCTATCTCATGACCACTCTTATGTACAATCTTTAGTTGATGAAGGCAAAATATCAGAAGAAGAAGCGTTCAATCATCCAGATGGCAATATTATAACGAAATCACTTGGAGATAATGGTGAAACTGCAACTCCAGAATTGCGAGTATATGATATTTACCAACGTGATGTATTTATTCTTTGCAGTGATGGGTTATGTGGATTACTCACAGATTCTGAGATAAACGAGACTGTTGAGAGTACCTGTACTTCTTCTAAAGATTCATTAGAAGCATTGTGGGAAAAAGGACAAGCTACAGGTTGGACAGATAATGTAACTATAGATATATTATGTGTGTCCGATGGAGGCAAACCTGCAAAAGGTAGACCTGATGGATATCCGAGAGTGGTAAAAAAACAGAGCAAGAATAGAGACAAAAAAGTTCCTATTGTAAATAGTAAGGATTCTCTCAGTTCGAAAATTCTAAAGTCTCCTTACATCTATATTATCGGCATTGTTTCTATATGTGTCTTAGGGATAGTGTTGTACTTTTCTTTTGTAAAAACACAAACTGAAGGGAATTCTAATTTTGAATTTAATGTCGAAATTCCTAACAAAGAAACGGATGAAAGTGACACCAATATCAATGATGACTCTTCAAGCTCACATAGCAGTTCTCAGGCTAACAACAATCACCAAAATGGAAGAAATAGAGATCATCGACGAAACCAAACAACAACTCATGGTGCAAGACAAACGAATACAGGAAGTTCAAATAACACAACTCAAAATCAAGGAACTCAAACACAAAACAATTCTCCTATAAATTCTGGGGTGATAAACCAACTTCCTCAAAATAATAATGGTCATAATACCAATATAGAACAGAGACCTTCAGTAGAATACACCCAGTTGTTTAATAATGTCCTAAACGATTACAATAAAGCAAAGAAAGCATGGGATATTATAAAACAGCAAAAATACAAGACTCGTAGATTAGAAAATATGGTTCTTGATTTTACTGATAATATCAATAAGAATATAGCAGCCTTAGAAAGGGATAAAGCGAACTATAACGCACTTAAAGAAAAGAATAGAATAAAAGACTTCAAGAAACTTTATGGCGAAATTAAACACGATTGGAGGAAGTATGATTATCAACCACCTATACAAGGTGGTGGTAATGAAATGGGGAGTCAAGAGTATTTATAGCTAAAAATAGTAAACAATTAAAATATAAATATGGCAGAAAAAAAAGCAATACACAAATTCAAAGCTGGAGATGTCTTTGATGAAAGATATATATTAGAGAAACTAATGGGTTCAGGTGGTTTCGCTGATGTGTGGAAAGCTAAGGATAAAGATACAAATTCATCCATCGCATTAAAGATATATACTAATCTTGATGATGATGGAATTAATGATTTGGCCTCAGAGTATACTCGTATGCAGAACTTAAACCATACAAATATACACAAAAACAAACTTTTATTATTTAGAAGAAAGGATATAAAAATGAAACGTTTACCTAAATATACGCCTGCGGAAGTACGGAATGATCCATACGGATTTACTTACAAAGAAATGTCGGAAGTTATTGGCGAGAATGAAGCAAAAGCCTTATATGAAGAATTATATAAGCAATTACCACGCAAAAAAAATCTATCAATGTTGGTAAAAAATATTTGCAAAAGCAGTGATACTGAAAAGTATGTTTACGAACTGAAAGACAACAAATACATTGAAACGGTTTTTATCAAGCGGCGAGATGGTGGAACTGTTTGCGTGAGCACACAAGTCGGTTGTCCTGTTGGTTGTATTTTTTGTGAGTCCGGGCGAAATGGCTTTGTTCGTAATCTAACATCGTCAGAAATCGTACAACAGATTATATTGTTGCGTCGAAAAGTAAACCGTATCGTTTTTATGGGTATGGGAGAGCCTTTATTCAATTATGACAACTTGATAAAAGCAATCCATATTCTCCGAGATAGATATGGGCTCAACTTTCCAACCGACGGCATTACCATATCAACAGTTGGTCCGGTCGATCAATTAAAAAAATTGCGCGAGGAACATCTTAAAATTCAGTTGACAATATCTTTACACGCAGCAACACAATCTGCAAGAAATCGTATTATTCCTCACATGCGCATATATGCTATTGAAGATGTTGTTAAGCAAGCCTTATCCTATTCTGAAAGGCATAATCGCAAAATTGTCTTTGCGTATTTGCTTTTACCGGGTATAAATGACCGGCCCTCAGATGTAAGACAACTTGCAAAATGGTTTCGGGGCAAAAAAGTTATGATTAACGTGTTACAATACAACCCAACAAGCAATTCAAGAATTAAAGCACCACAGAAACGGGAAATAGTTGCATTCAAACATCAATTAGAGCAAGCAGGACTTGAAGTTACTATAAGAGTTTCTCATGGCAGAAAGATTAACGCGGCTTGTGGACAGTTAGCTAACACATATAATAAATTCAAAAAAAAATGATTAAAAGTGCCAGACGCATAGACGCAGAGCCGATAACGCATTAGGTCAAAAAACCTATGTGTTATCGGCTTTTTTATTTAATATTGCGCAAAAGCCGCTGTTCCCTATTATAGAATGGATTGCGGGTAGTGTATTAAAGTCGCCCTTTTTTAAGGATACGGCGGTATCGGGGAGGTATCGCCGTGTCCATTTTTATTTACTGTAACCCGCCTAATGCTTTGCGGTCAAAAAAAGCTATGCTCCGCAAGCGGGATATTCCGGCTATGAATGTGAACTGTCAATACATTTAGCTACTGCTTACATTTCCTTTGCGCCCGTCCGCGTCTTGCGGACGGGCGCATTTTGCTTTTTTCAACTTTTTTCTGAAAAGCGCACTCAAGAGCCATCTCCCGAACGGGTACGGAGCGAAAGGGGCAGAGAGGACAAGCCCTTAACTCCCGTCCTCTACTCCACGCGGGAAGGAGGTGAACTCTATGGAGCTATCTTCTTCCGACAAGGAAAGAATACAACATCAGTACGACGCATTAGCAAAGAAAACTTTGGTCGGCGAAGCGAAAAGCCACCGCCGCACTCTTGCGAAACGCGCAGCACGCGAAGTTACTTTTTCGGATTTGAGCGAAAGCGAACTCGCGCAGCTTTTCACAACGGACGAATACGAAAGCGATTATTTCCGTTTTCAAGTGTCCGGCTTTGATGTACTCGTCAAAAATGAACTGCTTGCCGAAGCCCTTAACGCTTTGCCCGAAAGGAAACGCGACATTATCCTTTTGTCCTACTTCTTGGATATGAGCGACGCGGAAATTGGCGAACTGCTGAATGTTGTACGCACGACGGTTTTCCGGCACAGGAAATCCGCGCTTGCGAAAATCAAACAGTATTTGGAGGGAAAAGCAGATGATGAATACCGTTAGGAAGTCTGAAAATCTGTTGCCGTTCCCTGTCATTTCCGCAGCGGCAAACGGCGACACAACCGCCATGTGCGCGATCTTGAAGCACTACGAGGGTTACATAGCGAAACTTTGTACCCGCACGCTGAAAGACGACGCGGGCAATACCTATTCCTATGTGGACGAGGAAATGCGTAACAGGCTGCAAGTGCGCCTTATTACCCGCACCCTTGCTTTTCATGTAGGATAATCTTTTAGCCCATGCGGGGAGCGTGTCCCCTTTCCACGCTTCCCGTTATGGGCTATTTGTCGTTCCGCAAAAGCATATCCGCTGTTGATGTGCTTTTGCAGGCCGACAAAGCCTATTGTTCTTTGACAAAGAAAGCGGCCTTTGGTGCGCAGCATAACAGGCAAACGGGTACATTCCGTCTGTACCGAGCCAGTCGGCGGGTACGCCATGACAGCTTTTCCCCATAGGGGAAAAGCCGAGCGAGAACTACCGCGCCGTAAAACAGGTTTAGCAGCTTGTGGGCGACGACATACAAGGCGGCACAATGATACTCCCGCGTTGAACACCCTCAAAGTATTGCGCGGCGCACCCATAAGCATGGGCCGGGGTGAAACTCCCGTGAGGTTGCAGCTAACAACCGCCCGTTTTTGCCTTTTGACGAATATAGTTTATCCATACAGGAAAAGGAGGTTTTTCTAATGGATAAAAAACAGACAATTACAACCGAACGCAAAATAGGGAAAATCACCTATCTTGTTCAAGCGTTGCCGAGTGAAAAGGCAACCGATACAATCCATAAAAAGATTGAGAAACTCATTGTAAAGGATTTGCAGAAAAAGCCCGGAAATCCGGGATTTTTAGCGTCCGAGTAGTGCATTAGGCGGCGGGATATGGTATAATGATAGCAACACATTATACCTGTTTATTCGGCTGTCGGAAAGGAGGACTAATGTTACAGTCGAATAAAATCACCGCCCTTTACTGCCGTTTAAGTCAAGAGGATATGCAAGCCGGAGAAAGCGGAAGCATACAGCACCAAAAAATGATACTTCAACGCTATGCGGACGAACACCATTTTTTGAACACAAAGTTTTTTGTGGACGACGGATTTTCCGGCGTGAGTTTTGAGCGCGAGGGGCTGCAAGCGATGTTGCAGGAAGTGGAAGCCGGACGAGTGGCGACGGTCATTACCAAAGACCTTTCCCGTCTTGGCAGAAACTATCTGAAAACGGGCGAACTCATAGAGATTGTATTTCCCGAAAACGGAGTACGCTATATCGCGATCAACGACGGAGTTGACACAGCGCGGGAGGATAACGAGTTTACCCCCTTGCGGAACTGGTTTAACGAGTTTTACGCCCGCGACACAAGCAAGAAAATCCGCGCAGTTAAACAGGCACAGGCGCAAAAAGGCGAGCGCGTCAACGGGGAATATCCATACGGCTATATCCCAGACCCGAACAACCGCCACCACCTTATACCCGACCCGGAAACCGCGCCGATTGTCAAACAGGTTTTCGCTATGTTTGTTAGCGGCGTGCGTATGTGCGAAATCCAAAAATGGCTTGCGGAAAACAAAGTCTTGACGATTGGAGCGTTGCGCTATCAGCGTACAGGACAGGCGCGGTATCAGCGGGCAATGATCGCCCCCTATACTTGGCCGGACAAAACGCTCTATGACATATTAGCAAGGCAGGAATATTTAGGGCATACCATAACCGCGAAAACTCACAAGGTATCCTACAAGTCGAAAAAGACCCGGAAGAACGAAGAAGAACAACGCTATTTCTTCCCAAACACCCATGAGCCGCTTGTTGACGAGGAAACCTTTGAACTTGCGCAAAAGCGGATTGCTACCCGCCACCGCCCGACAAAAGCAGCGGAGATTGATATTTTTTCCGGCTTGCTGTTTTGCGCTGGTTGCAGACATAAGATGTATTACCAACAGGGCGTAAATATCGAGCCGCGCAAGTTTTCCTATTCTTGCGGCGCATGGCGCAACAGGGCAAGGACAGGCAGCGAGTGTACCTCTCATTATATCCGCAAAAACGTACTTCTTGATTTAGTGCTGGAAGATATGCGGCGGGTTTTGCGGTATGTTAAGGAACACGAACAGGACTTTATCTGTAAAGCTACCGAGTACGGCGACATGGAAGCGAGAAAGGCATTAGCGCAGCAGCAAAAGGAACTTTTCAAAGCACAGGCGCGTATGACCGAACTTGACACGCTTTTCCGCAAGCTGTATGAGGACAACGCATTAGGCAGACTGACAGATGAACGGTTTGTGTTTCTAACTTCCGGCTATGAGGACGAAAAGAAATCCCTTGCCGCAAGGATAGACGAGTTACAACAGCAGATCGCAACCGTTACCGAGCGAAAAAGGGATATATCAAGGTTTATTCAGATTGTCGGGAAATACAGCGACATACAGGAATTGACCTATGAAAACGTCCATGAGTTTATCGACCGTATTTTGATACATGAATTAGACCGGGAAACCAACACCCGGAAAATCGAAATCCATTATAGCTTTGTCGGACAGGTTGATACCGAGCAGGAGCCGACGCAAGTTGTCAACCATGACCGCCGCAACATGGTAGATGTAAAAAGTATCGCTATCTAACCCCAGCAAATAATGAGGTGTGATAGCGATAGCGGCAAAAAGCTAATAAAATCAATGGTTTTGCGGACAGCGGATAGACAGGGAATGTGTTAAAAACTGAATACGCACACAAACGGCGTTACCTTAACCCCTTTGGGGGAGAAAGTAACGCCGTTTTTTTATGCCCGCAGGAAAGGAGGTGCAGCCGGAATGTATTTCACAAAGGGCAAGCAGCGGGCGTTTGAATTGCTCATGCAGCAGAAGCCGGGATTTGACCGCTATCAATCCGGTTGTGCCGGAGATGATGAAGATTGCGGCACTTGCCGTTTCTACCGCCCCGGGTGGAAATATGAGTTTTGCGTTTTCAAAGAGTGTCCCTATTGCCCCGGCAAAAGGACGCGGAAAACGCACGCCAGCATGGACAAATAGACGGGCAAAAGCCCTTGTGCCATGCGGCTTTGCAGACGCGAAAACGGCAAAGGGCATATTGCAATACCAAAACAGCCGAAAACGGCTTTCTAATTGTCCACGCATACCAAGAGAGGAAGTGAGGAAATATGGCAGTTTTCAGAGTGGAGCGAAATACGGGATATACCGTTATGAGCAACCACCACTTGCGAAACAAGGAATTGTCCTTAAAGGCAAAGGGCTTGTTGTCGCAAATGCTTTCGCTGCCCGAAGATTGGGATTATACCCTTGCGGGCTTATCCCATATCAACCGGGAGAAGATCGACGCAATCCGCGAAGCGGTAAAGGAACTCGAAAAAGCCGGATATATCGTGCGCAGCCGGGAGCGCGACGAAAAGGGACGCTTGCGGGGCGCAGATTACGTCATATACGAGCAGCCGCAGCCGCGAGAGCCGGAAGCAGCTACCAGCGGCGGACAGCCGCCTATATTGGATTTACCTACATTGGAAAATCCAACATTGGATAATCCAACGTTGGAAAAACCTACGCAGGAAAAACCTACGTTGGAAAATCCAACGCAATTAAATAAAGATATATTAAGTAAAGAACAATCAATTACTGATTTATCAAGTACCGATTCCATTCCTTTCCATTCCCTAAACCCCTTGCCCTTTGCGCATGGCGAAGCGGCTACGCCGCCGGAAAGGAAAAGAACGGAAGCGAAAAGCAATAGCGCAGTAGAGATTTACAGGGAGATTATCAAGGACAATATCGAATACGACCATCTCATTCAAAACTGCAAAATTGACCACAGCCCGAAAGACAATCCGTATTGCCGGGGACGACTACCCCGCCGAATTGGTGAAATCCAAGTTTTTGAAGCTGAACAGCAGCCATATTGAGTTTGTTTTGGATTGCATGAGGGAGAACACAACCAAAGTGCGCAACATCAAGCAGTATCTAAAAGCGGTGCTGTTCAACGCGCCGAGTACCATTGACAGCTACTATACCGCCCTTGTCAATCACGACTTATACGGCGGCGAATGAGCATAGCCGCACTTTACCGGGAAAGGAGTTGATACCTTGCAGGAGGAAGTAACCCAAAAAACGATTGCCCTATACGTCAAAGTGGGAAAAGGCGCGGCGCGGCTTACCGAACAGGCGTTACAGAAAGCAATCCAAAAGTTTTTGGAGCAGAAAAGCAAACCCGCGCATGGGAAACAGACCATGCGGCAGCTTATGAAGCAGAACGCGGGTGTTTCCAACATCGAGATCACCGACAGCAATATTAAAGCCTTTGAGAGTACGGCGAAGAAATACAACATAGATTTTTCGCTAAAAAAGGTTAAGGGCGAGCAGACCCGTTACCTTGTGTTTTTCAAAGGCCGGGACGCGGACGTTATGACCGCAGCGTTTCAAGAGTTTTCCGCAAAGAAGCTGAACCGGGAGAAAAAGCCCTCTATCCGCAAAGCCCTTGCCGCTGCAAAGGACAAGGCGAAGCAGCTTAACGCCGCCCGCGACAAGGTAAAGAAAATGGACAGGGGGCGCGAGATATGAAGCAGATCAACTACAAAAAGCTGATACTTCCGAATATCCCCTATGTGTTCTTTGTCTATCTCTTTGATAAAGTCGGACAGGCGGTGCGGCTTGCCCCCGGCGCGGATATTTCTGCAAAGATACTGAATATCACACAAGGATTTTCCGCAGCCTTTGAAAACGCCTTGCCGAGCGTTTACCCGTTGGATTTGCTTGTCGGCATTGTCGGTGCGGTGATTATCCGCTTGATAGTCTATGTCAAAGGGAAAAACGCGAAGAAATACCGCAAGGGCGCGGAGTACGGCTCTGCCCGATGGGGAAACGCCGAAGATATAAAGCCCTACATAGACCCGGATTTCCAAAACAACATCATTTTGACGCAGACGGAACGGCTTACCATGAACAGCCGCCCGAAGCAGCCGAAGTACGCGAGAAATAAGAACGTCGTCGTGATCGGCGGCAGCGGCAGCGGAAAAACAAGATTTTTTGTCAAACCTAATCTAATGCAGCTTCATTCCTCTTACGTCTTAACCGACCCGAAAGGTACGGTTTTGATTGAGTGCGGGAAGCTGCTGCAACGGGCGGGCTACCGCATTAAGGTACTGAATACGATTAACTTCAAAAAATCTATGCACTACAACCCCTTTGTGTATATCCGCAGCGAGAAAGATATTTTGAAGCTGGTAAATACGTTGATAGCGAATACCAAAGGTGAGGGAGAAAAAAGCGCGGAGGATTTTTGGGTAAAGGCAGAACGGCTTTTGTATTGCGCGTTGGTGGGCTACATCTGGTACGAAGCCCCCGCCGAGGAAATGAACTTTATTACCCTGTTGGAACTTATCAACGCCAGCGAAGCCCGCGAGGACGACGAGGAATATCAAAGCCCCGTCGATTTGCTGTTTGCCGACTTGGAAGAACGCGACCCCGACCATTTCGCGGTGAAGCAGTACCGAAAATATAAATTGGCGGCGGGCAAAACCGCAAAATCAATCCTCATTTCTTGCGGTGCGAGGCTCGCTCCTTTTGATATAAAGGAATTGCGCGATCTTATGTCCTACGACGAATTAGAACTTGACACGTTAGGCGACAGAAAAACAGCTTTGTTTTTGATTATGAGCGATACGGACAGCACGTTTAATTTTGTTATCGCTATGCTGCAATCGCAGTTATTTAATCTCTTGTGCGACAAGGCCGACGACGAATACGGCGGCAAGCTGCCGGTTCATGTTCGCTGCCTGTTAGACGAGTTTGCAAACATTGGACAAATCCCGCAGTTTGAAAAATTGATTGCCACAATCCGCAGCCGGGAAATCTCGGCTTCTATCATTCTGCAATCGCAGAGCCAGCTAAAAGCCATTTACAAGGACGCGGCAGAAATCATACTTGACAATGCCGACAGCACCTTGTTTTTGGGAGGGCGCGGGAAAAATGCAAAGGATATTTCGGAGAACTTGGGACGTGAAACAATCGACAGTTTCAACACTTCCGAAAATCGCGGCACGCAGGTTTCTCATGGCCTCAATTATCAGAAATTGGGAAAGGAGTTGATGACACAGGACGAAATCGCAGTTATGGACGGAGGAAAATGTATTTTGCAGTTGCGCGGCGTGCGCCCCTTTTTCAGCGATAAGTACGATATAACGCAGCACCCGAACTACAAATACCTTTCCGACTTCGACAAGAAAAACGCTTTTGACGTTGAACGGTATATGTCCACCCGTCCGGCAATCGTAAAGCCCGACGAACCCTTTGACATATACGAAATAGATTTGTCCGACGAGGACGCAGCCGCCGAATAAAAACGGCGGCATTTTTATTTCCAACAACATTTTTTGAGCCGTTTTAGCGGCAGAAAGCGAGGTTTATATGGATTTTTTCAACAGCGCAGTTGACGTATTGCAGACTTTGGTAATCGCGCTTGGCGCAGGACTTGGCATTTGGGGCGGCATTAACCTCATGGAGGGGTACGGCAACGATAACCCCGGCGCGAATGAAGATTGGTTTCGCGGCATTTTGACAGACGGAATACTCTCTAATCTCTCCGGGCTGTTCGACAGCGTAAATACAGAGGTTGGAGAAATCGCAACGCAAGTCGGCACAACCCCCGCCGGGTGGAACGCGGGCATATTCAATATGATACGCAGCCTATCGGAAAACGTCATTGTGCCGATTGCGGGCGTTATCATTACCTTTGTCATGTGCTACGAACTAATCCAGCTTGTAATTGAGAAAAACAATCTGCACGATCTCGACACTTGGATTTTCTTCAAGTGGATTTTCAAAACCTTTGTTGCGGTGCTGCTGGTAACAAATACTTGGAACATCGTCATGGGCGTATTTGACATTACACAGAGCGTCGTCAACGACAGCGCGGGCGTTATCATATCCGACACAAGCATAGATATTGCAACCGTTATCACCGATATAGAAGCAAAGCTGGACGCTATGAGCGTCGGCGGGCTTTTGGGGCTATGGTTTCAATCACTCTTTGTGGGGCTTACCATGAAAGCGTTGTCTATCTGTATCATGCTGGTGGTGTACGGGCGCATGATTGAAATATACCTTGTAACGAGTATCGCCCCTATCCCCGTTGCGACAATGGTAAATCGTGAATGGGGCGGCATGGGACAGAACTACTTAAAATCCTTGCTTGCCCTCGGTTTTCAGGCTTTTCTAATTCTTGTGTGCGTCGGTATTTATGCGGTTTTGATACAGACAATCGCAGCAACCGATGACATATCCGGCGCGATCTGGTCTTGCATGGGCTATACCGTCCTCTTGTGTTTTACGCTTTTCAAAACGGGAAGCCTTGCAAAATCCGTATTCAGCGCGCATTAAGGGGGTGCAGATGAAGAAATACAAAATCATTTACGCCGATCCCCCTTGGAGATACGCGAGAAGCAAGGTACAGGGCGCAGCGGAAAAGCACTATCCCACTATGAGTATTGAGGAACTTTGCGCTTTACCCGTCAAAGAAATTGCGGATAAGGACTGTATTTTATTCCTATGGGCGACGTTCCCGCAGCTTAAAGAAGCGTTGCAGTTAATCAAGGCTTGGGGATTTACCTATAAATCCGTTGCCTTTGTATGGTTAAAGCAAAATCGGAAATCGCCCACTTGGTTTTATGGCTTGGGCTTTTGGACGCGAGGAAATGCGGAAATCTGCTTGCTTGCTACCAAAGGACACCCGAAGCGACAATCAAACAAGGTACATCAATTTATTATTTCCCCTGTTGAGCAGCACAGCAAAAAGCCGGATATAACGCGGGAAAAGATACTTGCCCTTATGGGCGACCTACCGCGTATTGAACTGTTTGCAAGGCAGCATACCCCTGGTTGGGACGTATGGGGAAATGAAATCAAAAGCGACATACGGTTTGCCGGAAAGGAGGTTTGAAATGGCGTATGTAACCGTCCCAAAGGATTTAACCAAAATCAAGAGCAAGGTAATGTTCAACCTTACCAAAAGACAATTACTCTGTTTCGGCGCGGCGGTGGCTATCGGGCTACCGCTATTCTTTTTGACAAAGGACAGCGCGGGAACGACAACGGCGGCTTTGTGCATGGTGCTTGCCATGCTGCCCATGTTCCTACTCGCTATGTACGAGAAGAACGGGCAACCGCTGGAAGTGATTATACGGCAATTTGTGGAAGTGAAGTTTCTTCGCCCCAAAGAGCGACCTTATCAGACCAACAATTTTTATACCGCCCTTGCGCGGCAGGAGCGATTAGATAAGGAGGTACGGGCGATTGTCAAAGGAAAAGGGAAAGACCCAAAACAAAAAGCGTAAACTTACGCGGCAGGAAAAGAAACAGATCGACGCGCTTATCCGGCAGTCAAAGGGCGACGGGAAGCCCCATACGGCGCAGGACAGCATACCGTTTGAACGAATGTATAAGGACGGGATTTGCCGCCTTGCAAACGGGCGGTATTCCAAGTGCATTGAGTTTGAAGATATTAACTATCAGCTTGCGCAGCCGGACGACAAGACCGCCATTTTTGAAGCCCTTTGCGATATGTATAACTCTTTTGACGCTTCTATCAGTGTGCAGCTTTCCTTAATCAGCCGCCATGCGAACAAGGAGGATTTCAAGAGCAGTATCACGATTGCCCCACAGAATGACGACTTTGACAGTATCAGAGCCGAATACACCGAAATGCTGCAAACACAGCTTGAACGCGGCAACAACGGGCTTATCAAGACAAAGTTTCTCACCTTTACCATTGAAGCAAAAGATATTAAATCGGCGCGGGCGCGGCTTGCCCGTATCGAAACGGACACCCTCAACCATTTTAAGGTGATCGGCGCGGCGGCGCGGGTATTGGACGGGAAGCAGCGGCTTGAAGTGCTGCATGGGCTTTTCCACCCGGACGGGGAACGCTTCAACTTTGCGTGGGAATGGCTACCCGTAAGCGGCCTTTCCGTCAAAGACTTTATTGCCCCGTCCTCTTTCCGTTTTGGCGACGGGCGAATGTTTCAAATGGGCGGGAAGTTTGGCGCGGTTTCCTTTTTGCAGATTGCCGCGCCGGAACTTTCAGACCGTATGCTTGCCGACTTCATGGAAGCGGAAAACGGGATTGTCGTCAATCTGCACATTCAGAGTATCGACCACAACGAAGCGATCAAGACGATCAAGCGGAAAATCACCGACCTTGACCGTATGAAAATCGAGGAACAGAAAAAGGCAATCCGCAGCGGCTACGATATGGATATAATTCCGTCCGACCTTGCCACCTACGGCGGCGAAGCGAAAAACCTTTTGCGGGATTTGCAGAGCCGGAACGAGCGAATGTTTTTGCTTACGCTGTTAGTTTTGAATGTGGCAGACACAAAGCAGAAATTGGACAACGACGTATTTCAGGCCGCAAGTATCGCACAGAAATACAACTGTATGCTCACCCGCCTTGACTACCGGCAGGAACAGGGGCTTATGTCCTCTATCCCATTGGGCGAAAACCTAATCCAAATCCAGCGGGGCTTGACGACTTCCAGCACCGCCATTTTCGTCCCCTTTACGGTACAAGAGCTGTTCCAAAGCGGCGAAGCGTTGTATTACGGCTTAAACGCATTATCGAATAACATGATTTTGTGCGACAGGAAAAGGCTGAAGAACCCTAACGGCTTGATACTCGGCACACCCGGCAGCGGCAAGAGTTTTTCGGCAAAGCGCGAGATCACCAACGCTTTTCTCATTACCGCAGACGATATTATCATTTGCGACCCGGAAGCGGAATATTACCCCCTTGTGGAACGGCTGAAAGGGCAGGTTATCAAGGTTTCGCAGAACAGCACGCAGTACATTAACCCGATGGATATAAACCTCAATTACAGCGAGGGCGACACGCCCATAGCCTTAAAGAGCGATTTTATCCTTTCCTTTTGCGAGTTGATTATGGGCGGCAAAAACGGGCTGGAAGCGGTTGAAAAGACTTTGATTGACCGCGCCGTTATCAGCGTGTACCGCAGCTACCTTGCAGACCCGAAGCCGGAGAATATGCCGATTTTGGGCGACCTCTACAATGAAATCAAGAAGCAGCCGGAAAAGGAAGCGCAGCGTATCGCGTCGGCATTGGAACTCTATGTAAATGGCAGTTTGAACGTGTTTAACCACCAAACAAACGTTGACATTCACAACCGCCTTGTCTGCTTTGATATTAAAGAACTCGGCACCCAGCTACGAAAACTCGGTATGCTCATTGTCCAAGATCAAGTTTGGAACAGAGTTACCATAAACCGCAGCGAAGGCAAGGCGACGCGGTACTATATCGACGAGTTTCATTTGCTGCTCAAAGAGGAACAGACCGCAGCGTACAGCGTTGAGATTTGGAAGCGTTTTAGAAAATGGGGCGGTATTCCGACAGGTATCACCCAAAACGTGAAAGATTTGTTATCGTCCCGCGAGGTGGAGAACATTTTTGAAAACAGCGATTTTGTGTATATGTTCAACCAAGCCCAGGGCGACAGGGAAATCCTTGCAAAGCAGCTTAACATTTCGCAGCAGCAAATGACCTATGTAACCCATTCCGACGCGGGCGAGGGGCTTATCTTCTATGGCAACGTGATTTTGCCCTTTATTGACCGTTTCCCGCAAGATACGGAACTCTATCGTGTAATGACGACCAAACCCGGCGAGGTGTCGGCATGAGGATAGAAATGGACAAAATCTATTGCGGCGACAGCTTGCAGGTGCTTCAAACCTTGCCGGAAAATGCAGTTGATTGTTGCGTAACGTCCCCACCCTACTATGCCTTGCGGGACTACGGCGCAGACGGGCAGATCGGACGGGAAGCAACGCCGGAGGAATATGTTTCCCGTATTACGGCGGTATTCCATGAGGTAAAGCGGGTGCTTACGCCGGAGGGTACTTGTTGGCTGAATATCGCGGACACTTATTGCGGCACAGGCAGCAAAGCCGACCACCAAGACCCATTTGGCACAAAACAAACCCCATGCCGGAAAGCACGCGGGACAGGCCGACCCGCTGCTATGAATATGTGTTTCTGCTTACCAAGTCAAAGAAGTATTATTACGATTGGCAAGCAGTAGCCGAGCCGATAGCCCCCACAACGGCGGGGCGGCTGAAAAGCGGAGTTAGCAAAGGAAATAAGTATAACGTTACTGTTCCGGGGCAAAACCAACCGCAGAAAATCAACCGCCCCCGCGAAAAGGGCGCATACGCCGACGAGTTGATTTCTCCCGTCCGCAGCCGCCGCAACGTTTGGCAGATTAACAATGTCGGCTATCATGGCGGGCATTTCGCAGCGTTCCCGCCGAAACTTGCGGAAACGTGCATTTTGGCGGGCTGTCCCATCGGCGGGATTGTCCTTGACCCCTTTTTCGGCAGCGGCACGACGGGCATGGTAGCAAAACGGCTTAACCGCCGCTATATCGGCATTGAGTTAAACCCCGACTATTGCGAACTTGCAAAACAGCGGATTGGAGGTGATGAAGATTGAGCAAGGAACTGAAAGCCCCCGACAAGGTAACGCAAAAAATGACCCGCGACGGTGCGGTTGCGGAAAACCTCACGACGGGCGAAACGTCCAGTATCAGCGAAAGGCCGCAGGAAGAAAACTATTCAGCCCCCGCAGGGGTGGCAGCGGAAAAGGTTGTGCAGCATATCGGCGCAGAGATTGAGCGACACGCAGCAAAAGGCGCGGAGAAAAAAGCCCTTGACGCGACGCAGCCTAAAACCCATTCTTCCCGCTTGCAGTTTTCCGAAGCGGAACGGGCAACGCCGGAACTTCAAAAAGCGATCAAGAAATCGGATAAGGCGGCAGACTGTTTAGACGCAGCGCGGGCGGCTATCCCCAAGCAGACCAAAATCAAGAAAGAGCGCGTTTTTGACGAAGCGAAAGGCAAGGCAAAGACGCGCCTTTCCTTTGAAAAGACGGATAAGCCCCCAAACGGCAAGTTGCGGCATAACCCCTTATCCCGTCCGGCACAGGAGTTAAACAGTACCGTACATGGGAAAATCTACGAGGTAGAGAAAGAAAACGTCGGTGTGGAAAGCGGGCACCGGGTAGAACTTGCCGGAGAGAAAGCGGGCGGCATGGCGGCGCGGGCAGTTAAGGGCGGCATACGCCGCCATAAGCTGAAACCCTACCGGGCAGCGGCGGCAGCGGAAAAACAAGCGGTAAAGGCAAACGCAGATTTTCTCTATCAAAAGGCGTTGCACGATAACCCCGCGCTTGCGCACTCCAACCCCATTTCCCGTTTTTGGCAGAAGCAGCGCATTAAAAAGCAGTATGCAAAAACGCTGAAAGCGGGCGGCAAAGCGAAAAAAACCGCTGAAGCCACCGCAAAGGCGGCGAAGAAAACCGCGCAGGAAACCAAACGGGCGACGTTCTTTGTTGTCCGGCATTGGAAAGGCTGCTTGATTGTGGGCGGGATTGCCTTTATCGTGCTGCTGCTTTTCGGCGGGCTGTCCTCTTGCTCCCTCTTTGGCGGCAACAGCGGCAGCGGCTTGATTGCGTCGTCCTATCTCTCCGAGGACGCGGATATAACGGGCGCGGAAAGCGCGTATGCCGCTATGGAAGCCGAGTTACAAGATATGCTGGACAATATCGAAAGCGAATACCCCGGCTATGACGAATACCGGGTAAACGCGGACGAGATCGAGCATGACCCCTATGTGCTAATTTCTATCCTTTCCGCGTGGCATGAGGGCGTGTTTACACTCGATGAAGTGCAAAGCACCCTTGAAATGCTCTTTGAGAAACAGTATATCTTGACGGTCGAGGAAGAAGTACAGGTACGCTACCGCACCGAAACAAGGACGGACAGCGAGGGCAACCCCTATACGGTTGAAGTCCCCTATAACTATTACATTCTTCATGTGGATTTGGAAAACTTCAACCTCTCCCATGTCCCCGTTTACATCATGGGCGAAGAACAGCTATCCATGTACGCTATGTATATGTCGTCGCTGGGAAACAGACCCGACCTTTTCCCGCAATCCGGCTATGTGTCTAAATACTATGAAAACCCGCCCGCCGATTATGAAGTACCCGCCGCGCTGCTGGGTTCCGATGAAAAGTTTGCGCGGCTCATGGAGGAAGCAGATAAATACGTCGGTTTTCCCTATGTGTGGGGCGGCAGCACCCCGGAAACCTCTTTTGATTGCAGCGGCTTTGTGAGTTATGTGTTGACGAACAGCGGCCTATACAATACGGGCAGACTTGGGGCGCAAGGGCTTTACAACATCTCAACCCCTGTTTCTAACCCGCAGCCGGGGGATTTGGTGTTCTTTACGGGTACATACGACACCCCCGGCGTTTCCCATGTGGGGATTCATGTGGGCGAGGACGGGGACGGAAGCCCCGTCATGCTGCATTGTGGCGACCCTATCCAGTATTCAAAGCTGGACACCAGCTATTGGCAATCCCACTTTTACGCCTACGGGCGGTTAAATTACAATTAAAAGGAGTTGAAAAATGAATATTGTATCTTTTGGCGGCGGCACGAATAGTGCCGCCTTACTTATTGGCCTATACAAGCACAAAATCCCGATTGACCTTATCACCTTTGCCGATACGGGCGCGGAACACCCGCATACCTATCAATTTATCGAGATAATCAATCAATGGCTTGCGGAACACGGTATGCCGCAGATTACCGTTGTGCAGTATGTTGACCGCTACGGCAACCGCCTATCTCTTGAAACCGAGTGCTTGCGCTCTCATACGCTCCCGTCGATTGCCTACGGGCATAAGCGTTGTTCGCAGAAACACAAAATCGCACCGCAGGAAAAGTTTTGCAACCACTATGCGCCTTGCCGCGAAGTATGGCAGCGCGGCGAGAAAGTCAACCGCTATATCGGCTATGACGCGGGAGAAGTGAAACGGTATGAACATTCCCGCAAGTACAACGAAGCCGACAAAAAATATCATAACCGCTACCCCCTCATTGAAGAATGGGGCTGGAACAGGGACGATTGTATCCGGGAAATCAAAGCGGCAGGATTGCCGCAGCCGGGTAAATCGTCCTGTTTCTTTTGTCCGAGCATGAAGAAACAAGAGATTTTATATCTCAAAGAACACTATCCCGATCTATTTAACCGGGCGGCGACTTTGGAAGAAAACGCTATGCCCTATCTTAAAACCGTTAAGGGATTGGGGCGCAGCTATTCATGGAAAGAACAGTTTGGAAAGGAGTAAATGACTATGGCGAACACGAAACTTGACCGTATCGAAAGGGATATTGAGAAAACGAGGGCAAAAATCCTTGAACAGCAAAAGAAGCTGAAAGACCTTGAAGCGCAGAAAGTCGAGGAAGAAAACGCGCAGATCGTGCAAATGGTAAAGGCGGTACACCTTGACGGGACGCAGCTTGCCGCGTTCCTCTCCGCTTACGCCAGCGGCGAAATCACCTTGCCGCAGCCGGAAGCCACTTACCCCGCCGAACAGGAGGACAACGACAATGAAGAATAAAAAGATAATCCGAAAGTTTACCGTATTGCTTGCCGCACTGGTTATCATGTGCGGCTTTTCTGTTACCGCTTATGCGGGCGGTGGCGATGAAAGCGACGACACGCCTACCCCCGTAACCGAGGAAACCCCCGCGCCGGAAACCGAGCCGGAAGAAACGACGGGCGGCTATGAGCCGCAGCCCCTTACCCCGGACGGGAATATGTCCCTTGTGGACGATATAACGGGTGAAGCGTCCGGCGACAAGCAGTTTATCACCGTCGTTACCAAAAGTGGCAACTATTTTTACATCATCATTGACCGCGCCGAGGACGGGGAAAATACCGTCCATTTCCTTAACCAAGTGGACGAAGCGGATTTAACCGCCCTTATGGAGGACGGGCAGACCGAAGCCCCCGTTTGTAGCTGCACCGATAAATGCGTTGCCGGAAGCGTCAACACCGCTTGCCCGGTTTGCAGCGTCAACATGAGCGAGTGCGCGGGTGTGGAAGCCGAGCCGGAGCCGGAAGAAACCGAGCAGCCGCCGGAAGAAGAAAAAGGCGGCGGCATGGGTATTCTGCTTGTCGTGCTGCTTGTTGCCGCAGCGGGCGGCGGCGCGTTCTACTACTTTAAGATTTTGAAGCCCAAAAAGGACGCGGCGAAAGGCAGCAGCAGCCTTGACGACCTTGATTTTGACGAGGACGACGAGGAAACGGAAGTAGTCGAAACCGAACAGACCGAGCAGGAGGACGATAATCTATGAAACTTGTAATTGCAGAAAAACCGAGCGTCGGGGCGGCGATTGCCGCCGTTATGGGCGCGAATGAAAAGCGCAGCGGATATTTTGAGGGCGGCGGCTACCTTGTGTCGTGGTGTATCGGGCATTTGATTAGCCTTGCAGACGCGGCGACCTACAATGAACAATTCCGTAAATGGAAGTACGACGATCTTCCCATTGTCCCGCAGGAGTGGCAGTTTATTGTTGCCAGCGGCAAGGAGCAGCAGTTTTCCATTCTCAAAGACCTTATGCACCGCAGCGACGTTACCGAGATTATCAATGCTTGCGACAGCGGGCGCGATTATCCAAAGTAAAAGATTATCCAAAGCAATAACAACTATAAGTTTCCAATAAATTGATTTTCAATATTACTTTTGATAATGTTGTTTGGATAATATAATGGTAATTTCGCATAGGGCTGGAACAAACCACCCGTTAAAATCAATAAATATGTCCAACAACAAAAAGAAAAACATTCATGTTCTGATACAAGAATGTACAGAACACTTGCGGTTTCTTGGGTATTCGGAAGCCTGCATTACTTTACACCAGAAGAAATGGTCGGAATACCTGTTGCCTTATCTACAGGAAAAAGACATCGTGTTCTACTCGACTGAAGCCGGAGAATGTTACCTAAAATCAATTCTTTCGAATTTAACCCCATTCTCCAAGCGGGTACTTACCCGTAGTGTGCATATCCTTTCCGCTTATTTGGATACAGGTATTATTCCAAAAAGGATAGTACCAATAGAAGAACATCCTTTGCCCGGAGAGATTGGAGAAGCTGCACATCTTTTTCTGGAAGAGCTGGTAAATAGTCGGCGTAATGATATTACGGTTTTAAAACATCGCCGTAATTTGAGTTATTTTATTGAATTTTTGGAAACCAAGTCAAAATCAAAACTTTGCGATATTGGAGAAGATGAAATCGTGACCTTTCTGAGTACGAGTAGAAACGCCAGGGACAGATATTCTTCTATACGGCTGTTTCTCCGATTCCTGGCAGGTAAAGAATATATTCAGACAGATTTTGAATATGTTCTTTCTCGCAACCGTTATCCCAAACGGGAAAAACTGCCTTCCATATATAGTGCCGAAGAAGTCAAACAAATAGAGTCGTCGGTTGAACAATCAGGTCCGGTAGGGAAACGTGATTATGCAATATTGCTTCTTGCCACACGGCTCGGTTTACGCGCTTCGGATATTTGCAGATTGGAGTTTAACCATTTGGATTGGGATCACAATGTCATTGCATTCATCCAATACAAAACAAAAAAATCGATAGAGCTTCCGTTGCTTACTGATGTCGGTGAAGCCATAGTCAATTATCTGCGTTATGGCAGACCGATTTCCGGGCATTCGGAAATATTCTTATCGGCACGTCCACCTTATCGTCCAATGTTCCGTTGGGGAATAAACGGTGTAATATCAAGAATTATGAGAGAATCAGGCGTTGATATATCCAAACGTAAGTTCGGTCCTCATGCTATGCGTCATTCTCTCGCCAGCAGACTGCTTGCCAACGGTGTTTCGCTGCCAGTCATATCTGAATCATTGGGACACGAGAGTTCCTTGAGTACAATGGAATATTTAAGGGTAGATTTGTCAAGCCTGATGAAATGTGCCCTTGACGTACCGCTTGTCAATCCCGCTTTTTACGAACAGAAAGGAGGTATCTTTTATGGAAAAATGTAAATTTATGAGCGTATTCGCTCCATATATGCAAAAGTTTGTGGATGCAAAAGAAGCTCTGGGTTTTTCAAGGAAATATTTTGAAAGTGTTTTAGGGTTACTCGATCGGTTCTTCATCGAAGAAAAGGTACGGACTCCTTTTATCACAAGTGTACTGATAGACAAATGGGGACATACTTTGATTAATAACAGCTATAAAACGATTTGTAGCAAATATTCTATATTGGCACAGTTTGCAAAGTATATGAATAACATAGGTTTTCCTTGTTATGTACCTCGAATTCCAAAGAGCAAAGCCAATACGTATGTACCATACATCTTCACGCACGAACAAGTGCTTTCCATTTTTACAGTGTGTGATTCTCTTGTGGCCAGCGATCACGGAAATATGGACAGCCGTCTTTTTTCTATACCTGCCATTCTTCGCCTGCTGTATGGTACAGGGATGCGTGTGAGTGAAGCCACGTCATTGTTGAACCAAGATATAAATCTCGAGAAAAGAGTGATCACGATAAGGAAAACCAAGAACCAGCGCCAACGCCTGATACCTGTCTATCCGTCATTGCACCAGATGTTAAGCCAATATGTGGAAGCGAGGAACAGGCTGCCTTTACCCCATGTAAATGCCATGGAGTCTCCATTTTTTATTTCTCCATCCGGATTGCCTCTGAACCAGAGCAGGGTTTATGCGTGGTTCAGAATTATATTAAGAAAATGCAGTATTCCGCATTGTGCTAAAAAAGGACCCAGAGTACATGATCTAAGGCATACATTTGCCGTACATTCGTTGATGCACCAAGTAAGAAACGGGGCGGATATATATTGTACGCTTCCTATTCTTTCCGTTTTTCTTGGACATAAGAAGCTGTCCGATACGGAAACCTATGTGCGGCTGACACAAGAGATGTATCCGGATGTACTGAAACTGGAAAGTTCCATTACAAGTTTTTTATACCCCGCTTTACCCAATAATCCTGTAGCCTATGAAAGATGATTTTGCAAAGTATCTGACTCGCTTTTTTACAAGTTATCTGTCCGGAGAACGAGGTCTGAGCCATAACACCATAAGGGCATATGGAAATACATTCTTGTCATTCATAGATTTTATGGAAAAAACAAGATGCATTAAGGCAGACAGGATATCGCTGGAACATCTGACACGAAACAATGTTTCGGATTTTTTACATTGGACGGAAGAAAACAAAGGATGCGGTACATCAACACGCAATCAAAAGCTCGCTGCATTCCATACTTTTTGTAAGTATATGCTGTATACTGACATCTTCCATTTGGACCAATGGCAATCCATATTATCTATAAAATCGAAACATTGCGAAAAGCAGTCAGTAAGTTATCTGTCTATTGACGGAATAAGACTATTGTTGTCGTTAATACCAGTAAATACGAGAAACGGACTTCGTGATCTTGCCTTGATAGCGTTACTGTATGACAGTGGAGCCAGAGTTCAGGAACTCATAGATCTGACACCGACAGACCTGCATTTGGTTAAGCCATATTATGTGTCATTATTTGGCAAGGGACGGAAAAGAAGGCTTGTTCCGCTACAAGAACAGCAAGTGGAATTACTTAAAAAGTATATGGAAACCGAAGGTCTGTTGAAGCAATCGTTGAACCAACGTCCTTTGTTTGTAAACAACAGAGGGGGGAAACTCACAAATGCGGGGGTGACTTTTATTTTGATGAGATACGTGAGGAATGCACATGTCGCAGATCCGAATCTTATACCAGCCAAAATCAGCCCTCATAGCCTACGGCACAGCAAGGCGATGCACTTGTTGCAAGCCGGAGTGAACTTGATTTATATTCGGGATATACTCGGGCATGTATCTATACAAACTACAGAAATATACGCTCGGGCTGATTCCAAACAGAAAAGAGAGGCTCTTGAAGCTGCTTATGCAGACATCATTCCTGTCATGGATAAAGTAGAAGGCTCTTGGGAGAAAGATTCAAAATTGAAGCACTGGTTAAAAGGACTTGGAAAGTAGGACTAATTATTATCCAAAGTAGTTTTTGTAAGTATTAAATATAACTATCTCATAATCAAATACGAATAGAATACTGCTTTGGATAATCTTTTACTTTGGATAATCACGGGCGCGGCTATGACAACCTCTATCAATCCGCGCTTTGCAGAGCAAAGGCCGATTGGCTCATTGGCATTAACGCGACCCGCCTTTTCTCTATCCTCTACCATAAAACATTGAATGTCGGCAGAGTGCAAACGCCCACCCTTGCTATGCTGGTAAACCGCGACTATGCAATCAGCAGCTTTAAGAAAGAGAAATATCATGTCGTCCGGCTGGACGTTGGCGGCGTTGCCGCCCTTTCCGAAAGGCAGGACGACGAAGCGGCGGCGCGGCAGATGAAAGCGGCTTGCGAGAAATCGCAGGCCGTTTGTACTTCCCTTAAAAAAGAGAAAAAGACCGCAGCCCCGCCGAAACTGTTTGACCTCACCGCCTTGCAGCGGGAAGCAAACCGTTTGTATGGGTTTACGGCGAAACAGACCCTTGACTATGCGCAAGCCCTTTATGAAAAACGGCTTTTGACCTATCCCCGCACCGACAGCAAATATATCACTTCCGATATGGAGGGCAGCACAAAGGAACTTATCACCGGCCTTTGCGCTGCTCTCCCCTTTATGCAGGGCGTGAAGCTGCAAGCCGACCTTGCGAGGATTTGCGACAACAGCAAAGTAACCGACCATCACGCCATTTTGCCGACAGCGGAGTTTGTGAAAACGGGCTTTTCTTCCCTTGCCGAAAGTGAGAAAAAGCTAATGACCCTTGTGTGCGCAAAACTGCTTTGCGCCGTTGCCGCGCCCTATGAGTATGAAGCGGTTACGGCGGTTTTCACTTGCGGCGGCTATACCTTTACCGCAAAGGGCAGGACGACGCTTTGCGAGGGTTGGCGCGAGATTGAAAGACTATCCCGCGCCGCGTCCGGGGAACAGGACGAGGACGCAGAGCCGGAAGCGGTTTTACCCCCGCTTGCCGAGGGGCAGACCTTTGACAATCCGGCAGCGGAGATCTCCGAACGTTACACGCAGCCCCCAAAGGCATTTACCGAAGATACGTTACTTTCGGCTATGGAGAGTGCGGGAAAGGAGGACACGCCGGAGGACGCGGAGCGCAAAGGGTTAGGCACCACCGCGACGCGGGCGGGTATCATTGAAAAACTCATTAGCGCGGGCTTTGCCGAGCGCAAGGGCAAAAAGCTAATCCCCACAAAGGACGGGTATAACCTTGTCGCTATTCTGCCCGACAGCCTTACGTCCCCGCAGCTTACGGCAGAATGGGAAACGCGCCTTACCGGGATTGCAAAGGGCAGCGACAGCCCCGCCGACTTCATGCGCGGGATTGAGGAAATGACAGCGGGGCTTGTCAAGACCTATTCCGCGATTTCCGAGGATAAAGCGAAGCTGTTTACCCCGCAGCGGGAAGCAATCGGCACTTGCCCCCGTTGCGGCGCGGCGGTTTACGAGGGCAAGAAAAACTTTTACTGCTCCGACAGGGCTTGCAGCTTTGTGATGTGGAAGAATGACCGCTTTTTTGAGCAGCGCAAAAAGGCTTTCACAAAGGCGATTGCCGCCGCCCTTTTGAAAGACGGAAAGGTAAAAATCAAAGGTATGTACTCGACCAAGACGGGAAAGACCTTTGACGGAGTTGTGCTGCTTGCCGACACAGGCGGCAAGTATGTAAACTTCCGCGTCGAGCAGAACCGAAAATGATAAGGCTTGATGAAAAGCAATACCGCGCCGTAAAGAAAATGACCCGCGCCGCTTGTGCAAACAACGATTGCGGGAATTGTCTGCTGCTGGACGACGGGGAAACTTGCGTTTGTGTGCAGAGTATCAGCTATTCGCTGCTATGCCGCTATTTCCGCGAAGCGGTATTACCCGCCGACAGGCAGCTTTGCGAACAGATCACCCGCAGCGGGGAAACCGATTTGAAGCGTTGCGCGGTATGCGGCAGCACGTTTGCGGCGGGCAGCAAAACCCTTATATGACCGAGAAAGGACGTGATGAAAGAATATGCCGTATTCCTCATACGACCATGACAAATTAGAAGCCGCCGAAACCATGCGGATAGAACGCCGGATATATTTTGAAGCAAAGGACAGGGAGATTGCCCCTTATGCTTCCTTGCCGATTGCGCAGCTACTTTCCATGCGCAGCGAAAGCGCGGCGGCAGAACAGGCGATTTTTGACGACCTTAAAGAACGCGCCGCCGCATGGGAAGAACAGGCGGGAAGAACGCTTTTGCTGGATAAAACACTTGAATATGTGAGAACGCCGCACGTCCAGCACACCGCTAACGAGTGGCAGACCACCGAGCATAACCGCCATATTCGCAGCAACCGGGTATATCAGATGAATTACTACATTTACGAGAATACCCGCTACGACAAAGAAGCGCAGAAATCTATCCCGTATTCATGGACGCTTACATGGAGCGTGCGCACCAACAGCCCAAGCAGAACCCAAGCGAAGATTGCCGGACAAGATAGAAAGGTTTTCACCGACAAGGCAGCTATGGAAAAGTATCTGAATGGGCGTATCAAAGCGTATGACCGCTTGTTTACGGAAATCTCCCCGCCTATCCCGCAGGAGTACGCCGACTATTTCAAAGTAAACGGTATGCTCATGCCGGACTACACCATAGAGGGCGAAGAACCCCCGCAGCAGCAACAGGCGGCAGCTATCCCCGAAAATACCGGGCAGGAAAAGGAGCGTGAACACATGAGCGAACAGTTTTCTATTATGATAGGCAACCGCAGCCGCTTTGACGCGGGCGACCCCGGCGGCTATTGGTTGGATATGCCCGCCACAAAGGAGCAGTTGCACGAAGCTATGCGGAACGTCGGCATTACCGCCGACAACCCGCAGGATTTTTCCATTCGCGGCTATTCCGACGACCCGGAGAAACATATTGCCTTGCCTTATGAAATGGTATGCGCCGCCGACGTGGACGAACTCAATTTTCTTGCGGCGCGGCTCGAACAGCTTGACCCCGCCGAGGTTGGCAAGCTGAACGCAGCTTTGCAGCAGAAAAACGGGCTTGCAAATATTGGACAGGTAATTGACTTCACCTACAACGTGGATTTTTACGTCCATATCCCCGAAGTACATAGGAACGGCAGTTTGAGGGGCGCGAAGTGCCGGAAGAATACCGCATTATGAGTTACCCGCAGCCGGAGCGCGGCGAACAGGACAAAGCCTATATGGACGCAGCCGAAACGCAGCAAGCAGACGCACAGGCCGCAGAGCCGCAGCAGCCCCGCCCCGTCGTCCCCATTATCCTTACTTCCGAAAAGCCCGCCGAAAAGGTAAAGGAGATCACCGCGCGTTTGGAACAGGGCGTACAGGCGATTTTTGACAGCGACCGCTACAAAGAGTTTCTAACCGCTATGTCAAAGTTCCATGATTATAGTTTGAATAACACTATCCTAATTGCTATGCAGGGCGGCAATTTGGTAATGGGCTTCCGTCAATGGGAAAAGGAGTTTGACCGCCATGTAAAGAAAGGCGAGAAAGGCATTAAAATCTTTGCCCCCGCGCCCTACAAGGTGAAAAAGCTGGTTGATAAAATCGACCCCGAAACGAGAAAGCCCATGCTTGACCGCGAGGGAAAAGTGGTAAAGGAAGAAAAGGAAATCACCGTCCCCGCCTTTAAGGTTATAACCGTCTTTGATATTTCGCAGACCGAGGGCAAGGAGTTTCCCGACCTTTCCGTTAAACCGCTGCTTGCCGATGTGGAGCAGTACGAGGATTTTTTCGCCGCCCTTGAAAAAGCGTCCCCCGTCCCGATTGCATTTGAGCAGATCACAAACGGCGCAAATGGGTATTTCAGTTTGACCGACAAGCGTATTGCAATCAAAGAGGGCGTGAGTGAATTACAGGCGGTAAAGACCGCCATTCACGAAATCGCCCATGCGAAGCTGCACGACGTAGACTTAAACGCCCCGCCGGAGCAGCAAAACCGCGTTGACCGCCATACCTGCGAGGTAGAAGCGGAAAGCGTCGCTTATACGGTTTGCCAGCATTTCGGCCTTGATACTTCCGATTACTCTTTCGGCTATGTGGCTGGTTGGAGCAGCGGCAAGGAAATGACCGAGTTAAAAGCGTCCCTTGAAACAATACAGACCACCGCAAAGGAACTCATTACCGAGATTGAGGGGCATTTTACCGAGTTGCAGCAGCAGCGGCAAGCCGAGCAGGAGCAGGGCGATACCTTTTCCATTTATCAGTTAAAGCGCGGGGACGAAACAAGGGACTTGCGCTTTGAGCCTTATGACCGTCTGCAAGCGGCTGGACTTACCATTGACCGGGTAAATTATGAACTCGTCTATACTGCACCGCTTACAAAGGATATGACGCTGGGCGACATTTGGGAAAGGTTTAATATCGACCACCCCGCCGACTTTAAGGGGCATAGCCTTTCCGTTTCCGACATTGTTGTGCTTCATCAGAACGACGAGGACACCGCCCACTATGTAGACAGTATCGGTTTTCAGCAAGTGCCGGAGTTTTTGCAGGAGCAGCAGACCCCCGTATTTGACAAGCTGCCGCCCGAACAGCAGCAAGCCTTGTCCGACACCGTACAAGACACTTTGCAAATGCTGGTTGACGCAGACAAGCGGATTTATGGCGACGTTACGGGCAAGACCCTTGAAGCAATCGCGGCGCAAGGATATTCCTACAAGGACGGGCAGCTTGAAAAGCAGCAGCCGGAAGCGACCCCCGACAGCCTTTTGACGGGTGAAACCGTTAGAACGCCGAGGGGCAATTTTCATATTACCGATATGAGCCGTGAACAGATCGAAGCGGCGGGATTTGGTTTTCACCATGCGTCGGAGGACGGGAAGTATCTCATTATGGGGAATGGCACACAGGCTTATGCCATAGCCGCCGAGCAGCCGCAGCGGGATAATCCCTTAAAGCACGTCGAGGACACCATAGAGCAGAACGACAACAATTTTGACGGGCTTATCAACAATACGCCGCAAACGCCCACCGTTGCAGATTTTGAGCAGCGGGCAAAGGCGGGGGAAGCGATTTCCGTTACCGACCTTGCAAAAGCGGTAAAAGCCGAGAAACGGGAACAGCCGCAGAAAAAACCGTCCATTTTGAAGAAGCTGGACGAATACAAGAAACAGGCGGCGCAGCAGCCGAAAGATAAACAGAAAGAGCATAAAAAGGATTTGGAGGTTTGATAGCATGAATACCCGCTTTACCATTGAGGAAGAAAACATTGTTGCGATCTACGCCGAGGACAGCCGGGAAACAACGCTTGAAAATATCCTTGCCGCCATGCCCTACATGGACGAGGATATGCGCCAGCTTGCCGCCGCAGCGGTGAACAAGCTGCAAGCCATGACGGACAGCGAGTTTTCCGAAAGGGAGTTTATCTTGACCGACGAGGAATAGCCCATAGAGAACAGGGGCGCGGTTGCCGATTTCCGGCACCGCGCCCCTGTTCTTTTTTTGTCCTTGCGTGGACAATTAGAAAGCCGTTTTTGCGGGTTTGAATATACTTTATCGTCTATGTCGTTTTCATGCGCTGGAAGCCGCAGAAACACAGGCGTTTTCAGCCCTTAACATTCCACTTGCCACCCCATGTTTTGCGCCTTATCGCTCCTGCTCCCGCGCCCTGCTTTGGGACGGGTAAAGAATACTATCGACGTTCTTTTTGACAACGCCGTATTCCTGCATTTGCTTCTTGGCTTGCCGATAATCTTCATACAATTTGGTTTTCCTGTCGTTTAAGCTTCTATACTCCTTGCGCAGCGCGGCGAGATCGGGCAGCTTCTTTATCTGCATTTCCTTTAATGCCCTTGCCGCAGCTTCAAACAGGATAATTTCGCTTTCATGCCCCCGCAGATACTTTTCCTTGTCCGGCGATTTTCGGTATTCATCGTAAATCGGTTTTAACTGTCGGTATGTGGTGGTGTGCTTGATAAGCAGCGACAAATCAGACATACGCTGTTCCACTTCCTTAACCGCCTTTGCCGCCGCGTCATGAGCGGTCATAATATCGGCTATCTTGCTTTCAAGTTCGCTATAATACTCAATCTTGTTTTCGGTTAGGAAGTTCATGCTTTTAGCAGCCTGTTTCAGATTATGGATTTTTGCCCACCGTTCATAGCCCGCCGACTGTTGGGCTTTGATACTGTTTTCAAGATCGACGACAAGCCGGATTTTCTTATCTTCCCGCAGCGTTTTTGTTTTGGCAACATACACGCCCTTGATACGCTCCTTTATCGCTTCTTCCGTATAGGCCGCGCCGAGCGTCTTTGTGCGGGTAAACCGTTCCTGTCCGGCAGCGCGAAAGGAAATGTATTTGCCCTGTTTGATTTCATACCCCATTTCCTGCAAGCGGCGCAGCAGTTCGTCAAAATCTTTCACTTGGGGAATGAGAGTATCTATCGCCGTTTTCAGCTTTGCTTTGTAGCTTGTCCCTTGCTTTTCGGCGGTGTATTCTGCATAGCTTTTTCCCTTGTCCTGTCCCGGTACGACGACGGATAGCCCATGCTCTTTACATATCCTGTCGCTGGTGCGCCGGATAAAGTGATAGCTTTGCTTGTTGGAATGGTACTTTTTGTAGTCAACGAAGCTAACCGCGTTGAAAATCAAGTGATTATGCAGATGGTCTTTATCGACGTGAGTTGTCAAAACAAACTCATACTTGCCGCCTAATACCGCCCCGGCAAGTTCCATGCCGATTTTGTGCGCTTCTTCCGGTGTGGTTTCTCCCACCGCAAAGGATTGTATCAAGTGCCGCCCTAAATGTGTGCCGCGATCTCCGGCAGCTTCCCGCGTCCATGCAAACTCAATATCGGCGGTTTCCAGCCCGCAGCCGAAAGAGGACGCAAGCAGCTTCCCGTCTGTCTTTTCGGGATTTAAGATATAGTCTATCGCAGCCTTTAAGGTTGATTTAATAGGGTGCGTCTTTGTAACCGCCATATCTCGTCCACCGCCTTTTTAATGTCCTCTATATCCTGCCTGTAAACCGTCCCCGTCGCATTGGCGCGTTTTGCAATTTGGTTGATGTTCCGGCTCACCGCTTGCAGTTCCCGGATATATGCTTTTGTGTCGCTTCGGTCAACGACAAGAATATACCCGTCTATCGCCATTTTACGGAAGTATGCCCCATACTGCTTTATGGGAAGCTGCTTCATCTTCTCGTCGATCAGCCGCTTTTCTTCTTCCGTAACGTAAAACTTCAT
>PPYF01171793.1_pt1 | contig 41314 bp, 41 predicted proteins | sample 1559871 | NCBI WGS metagenome assembly PPYF01 (sample SAMN08240021, study PRJNA423297) | Human gut metagenome, whole genome shotgun sequencing project.
GAAAGCAGCCGGGAGGACGTCAGCGACGGGCTTCGCTCCTTCCTTGACTATGTTGCCGGACGGAAGGCAGAAAACAGCTATGTGCAGAAACTGGAAAACGCCGTCAGAGAAGCAAAACAGAACCGTGAATGGAGGCATGAGTATATGACTTTATTGATGAGAGATTTGGAAAATTTGGAAAAAGGACGGGAAGAAGGCAGAAAAGAAGGGATTAAAGAAGGAAAAATTCAGCAGGCGAAAGATACGGCTTATGCCTTAAAAGATATGGGCTTATCCATCGAACAGATTGCAACAGCTGTTAAAACGAATATTGATACCGTCAGTCAATGGTTTTCCTCACATGAGAAATAGGATAGGAGTATATAACGTTATTATCGACAGATAACTGCAAAACCTTTCTTGTCATCATCTGCTCGTGTCACATTTTGACACGGTGATTATCTCTATCCCAAAAGCATATCCATTGGAAGGCGTAAAGATTAAGATTTTCCTGAACGCAGAAAGCAGCCGGACAGACAGCAGCCTTCGTTCTTTCCTTGATTCTATTGCCAAAATCCGAAAAAAGAATGGGAAGAATGAAAAAGAAACACTTACGCCCCACTACCGGATGTGCTATATGTGAGATGGAAAAAAAGGAAAGCCAAAGAAGCTGCCTGCCCTCAAATAACTTTTTGCTTAATCCTCTAAACCAGGAAAGCCGTCACTATTGCAGTAGTGGCGGCTGTTTTCGTCTATCCTCGAAAATTTCGTAAGCAAGACCAACAAGGGCAACACTGAATATTAAAAGCTGAATTAAGTCAGCGTATGTAACATACATTGGCAACACCCTCCTTTCCTCCTTGGTCTGGAGGGTTAGCCCCTCCGATAACTAGAGGGTAAGCCACCTTTTGGCTCTCTGGTTTCCCATAGGGGAAGTATCTCACACTCCCCTTATCTGGCAATATTCTTATATTTGTTCGTGTCATACTTTTACACCACATATTATTTGATTTTCACTGAATTCTTTTTATGAACCGGTTTTTCACTGCCTTTTGACAGGAACAGCTGTTTCCGCTTCAGGATCTGATCGATCTGCAGTAAGCGCCACCTCATCCCATTTCAGGGAACTCTCTTCCGGTTTTGTCCAAAAAGTATTATTTAAACTCAGTGCATGGGTAATTTTTACAAACCCATCCAACCTGGAACAGCCACATACCCGCATTAACTCTGTGATATGTTCCCGATGCTTCAGAGCCTGCCGACCTTCGATCCAACTCTGAATGCTTCGAAATCTAAGCGGAAGCAAATCGGTATATCGTTCCGTTTCTTTTAGTTCAACAGTACCAAACGTTCCCTCAAGAATCGTAAACTTCAAAACCGGCCGATCTATATTCATTAACAAGAACGATTCCATTATTCTTCCGTGTCAGACTTTGACACGCTCCTTCCTTCTGATATTCGTTTCAGATATTTTCTTTTTTCATGACATCCAGTTTATGGAAATACGTAAGAAGTCTTTTACCGCAATCATCCAATCATTTCTCTTTTCAATATCCACGAAAATTGACAAAGTCAATTTTGAGTTTTTGACATTTTTATAAGTGTTCTCTTTTTTCGATCATTCACTTGTCTTTACATTATATATCTGAATTTGCTTTGTATCTTACACCATAGCTGCTATGATACCCAGCTTCCCGCAAAAATCTTCCGATTTTCTTTACCGTACTTCTATTTTGAGCCATAATTATCATAACCACTCCATTTTCAATCATTGCCTGGTGCCCATGATTTCTTAGAAATACCACAGCTTCTTCCTTTTTCATTCCTACATACTCCTTCCTGATTTTCTTAATCCGTGTCAGACTTTGACACAGATTCCCCACTTATCTGATGCACTAAGAAACGTGAATGTTTCTCACATTCTTCAAGATACATTAAGAAAATTACATTTAGGTTAAGCCACATAGAGCCAGAAGCTTTTCACTTCATCACCGAGAACGAAAAACATTTGTGCTTCCAATAGCAAACGGCTCCAAAGCTTTTCTTGGAGCCGTTTGTCTTTTCGTGAGTATCCCGGTAACTATACTCGTGTCAAAGTGTGACACGGATTTATTTTTTAAAATGAGCAAGAAGCATATGATTAGATCTTATTAGGAAAACACACTGCCAGAAAGGATGTAGCGGGACTCAGCCCGCCACGGCGGGAATTTCAGAAGTGTTGATTTCAATGTATTCTGCTATCTTACGAAATTCATCAGCGAATTTGCATTTAACGCTGATATTTCCATTTTCGTAAACCTTGATATGGTCTACAAGATCAATGAGAGCCTCCCGGGTTAGTTTGTCGATGTTCTGGTATTTCATAAAGGCCACCAGCGCCGGGTGCTCATTGTCAACACCGTTTGCCAGTTCTGCCCGTTCAGCGGTCAACCGTTCCAGCACATCAGAGAGGGACGCTATCTGCCGTTCATAGTCGGCTTTCATGTTTCGATAATCCTGCTGGGTAATTTCCCCGTCTTTCCAGTCTTGATAAAGAGACTGCTTGTAGCGGGTGATTTTCGCCAGTTCCTTTTCCTTTGTGGCAATCAGCTCGTCCAGTCTGAAAGACTGGCTTTTTTTCGTTGGAGCCGAATTGATACGGGTAATCGCCTCAGAATAAGAAACGGCTAAATGTACCTGGTACTGAATACCGAATAGAACAGCGGCCTCCAGCCGTTCATGCTTGATTGAGTGCATGGTGCAGGCTGTCCGGGAACGGTTTTTGTAAGTAGAGCAAGCATAATACACATGATTGTTTTTACTAACGCAACGAGTGACTGCCCGGCCACAATCGGCACATTTCAGAAAGCCGCTGAACAAATGGACTTTCCGGCCTTCGGGAGAAGTTCGGGTGTCACGCTTTAACAGAGCCTGCACCTTGTCAAAGGTTTCATAGTCGATAATGGCTTCATGCGTTCCAGCCACCTCTACCCATTCTTCACGGGGAACCGTTTCAATCTGGTGTACCTTATAACTTTTTACCCGGCTACGGCCTTGTGCCAAATCCCCGGTATAAGTGGGATTGGTAAGTATTGCATGGATCATCCTGCCGCCCCACATAGGTTCGTCATAACCTCTTGTAGAAACAGGCAGGCCCTTGAGCAGTTTATACGCAGAGGGACTCGGGACGCCATGCTCATTCAAATGCAGAGCGATGGCCCGTTTTGATGTTCCTTGCAAGAATAGCGAGAAAATGAGTTTGACTGTTTCAGCAGCATCCGGATCAACAATCAGTTTGTGTTTGTCTTTTGGATGCTTAATGTACCCATAAGGAGCGAAAGCTCCGATGTATTGACCGTTGCGCCGCTTATAGTCAAATACCTGGCGGATTTTCTTTGAAGTCTGATAGCAATAGTTATCATTCATTACATTTGTTATCGGAACGATAATATTAGAAACGCTATCCGGGTTTGTAAAGCTATCCACATTTTCCGCAAGACTGATAAACCGGACACCCATCTGTACAAACAGGTTGTCAATCAGACTTCCCGCATCGCTGTAATTCCGGGCAAAACGGGAAAGGTCTTTTACCACAACACAGTTGATTTTCCCGCTCATTACATCGGCCAGGAGCCGTTGGAAATCTTCGCGGTTGGCATCTGTTCCCGTGTGTCCATCGTCCACATATTCGGAAACGCTTTCAAATTCCTCGATGTGCTTTTGATAAAAGTCATTCAGCAGGTCGCGCTGGTTTTTAACGCTGTTGCTATCGTCTTTTCCTTTTTTCAAATCTTCTTTAGAAAGCCGGATATATTCGCCCAGCCGCCAGCGCCGGATTGTATAAGAGGGGGAGAAACTCTGTTGAACCCCTCTGTTTTTTGTTCGTGGCATTGTTCCTCCTTCCCTATCACATTACACTTACATTATACCTCTGTCCCATAGGGACAACAAGGATGGCTCCGCTATGGGACATTTTGTCTCGAAGTAGGCGTGGGCCGTAACCGAAGTTACAGCCCGCTTTTTTGACGGATCAAAAAGTCCGTCAAAATATCCTGGAGGGATGGCCCGTTTTCTGTAAATTCCATTTTTACACCGATACCGCCGATGCTGAAGCAGTACGGATTTTTGGTAACTTGTAAAAACCTTGTGACGCGCTCTTTGCGGGAAAGGGCATTATCAAAGGTCATACCGCTCACATCGGGCAGAGACTCGGGGGAGACTGTGCCAATGTCAACGCTTTTCATTCGTTCCAGTTCCTGTGCGGTTAATCTCACGGTAAAACCTCCTTTGTTCAGATTGATAAACGCCTCCCGGTTGTCCTGTGGGGAAACGCGAAAAGGCGGCACCGCACAAGTGCCGCCCTTTGGCCTGTCCTCACATCGGGACACAATGTCTCGAAGTTAATAGGGGCCGTTTTCGTAATGGTGCTGGGCTTCGTTCAGCGTTTTGAAATCAAATACATAGTGGAGCTCACCGACAACGCGCCGGATGTCCTCGGGGGAAAAACCGCAGTTTTCCATCGCATAGATCACATATCCCCGGCAGGCGTTGTTGCTCCACGGCTCGGCCAGCATAGCGGCCAATACGGGATCGTATTTCATTTTCCAATTCCCCCTTTGATAAAATTTAGGGAACGCCGCGCCCATTTCCTTGACCTGTCCAAAGACAACTATACTCGGCGCGGCGCTCCCACGCAGACGAGAAGGCGGCCCGGAGGGACAGGCGGCCAGCCTGTCCACTGCCGGATCGTGGCCGTGGGATGGCCCGGCCCACTTGCGGCGCTGGTGTTGTTCGCTCATTTTCCTTTGGGAAAAGTCACCGCGCACCCGCCGCCTGGCTCCCCGGATTGCGCTCGGGGCCGCCCTTGTTCATCTGCGGAGAAAAGAAAACCTCCTCTCATAAACCGAGACATTTTTGGATGATATTCGGACTGGTTCAGCGGGATTTTTTCAAATATTTTTTCATGTTTTCCAAACCACGCTCCACAGCCCGCCGCACCGCGCTTTCGTGAACGCCTTCCGCTTCAGCTACTTCAGAATAGGTCTTGCCAAGAATGACACAGGCATCCACGCGGCGGCCCTGGGCTTCGGGCAGAGAGTTAAGCGCGTTCCACAGACGGATAAAGAGTTCCATGCGTTCCAAGAGCTCCTGGGGCGTGGGCTCATGCAGGCAAGCCGAGTATTCGATCCCGTCATCACAGTCCAAAGAATACTGCGCCTTGTGCCGGGAGAGCCGCCGCTGATAAGCCATCTCATGGCGGGCATCAGCCAAAAACACTTCGGCCACCTCGTCAGAAACCTCGATAAACTGATCCTGCGTGTACCAATAATAAAAATCTTTTAGATTGATTATAGCCATAATAAACCTCCGTTTCGGTGTTGGGTGGATGAGTGACCGAAACGGAGCTCGGCGGGGAGCGGCACCCTGGGGAGCCACTCTGTACCTCGGGACACTTTGTCTCGAAGTACGGATAACAAAAAACGCCTGCGCGACACAAAGCCACACAAGCGCATGAAATTACATATTCGTTTATGTACTGCCAAATTTCGCATCCACCGCCAGACTGATCCTGCTGGGTAGGTGGGCTTTTTTTGACAGGTTAGGGGGATGAAAAAAGAACAAGGACACGGCGATACCTCCTGGACACCGCCGTATCCTAAAAAATGGGCGACTTTAATACACCCCCCGCAATCTCATTTTTTGAAAAGAAAACGGCGGCTTGAAATTGTTATTTCAAAACCGCCGCAAGGCTACTGTATTTTGTTTTGGCGCGTGATGACCCAGCCGCCGAAACAACGGTTTTTTTTATTACCGCTGTTCGACAGTGTTGGTGAAATAAAATAGCCTATTACATAAAATTTAATTACATTCTCATAATCTAACCCGAAATGTACAATGATATAGGGTGATATGAGAATGAACCAAGATGAACGAAGATTTGACTTTCATGGGCTCGGTCTAGCACTGAAACAGGCCAGAGAGGAAAAAGGATGGACGCAAGCCTATGTAGCGGAGCTGGTCGGCAAGACAGACCGCACCATTATGAATATCGAGAACAAAGGCCAGCACCCCAGCTTCAACCTGTTTTTTAAGCTCGTCACACTGTTCGATATATCCGTAGACCAGTTTTTCTATACGGAGGGCAACCGTGGCGGAAACAGTTGCCGGAAACACATTGATGTACTTTTAGACTCCATGAACGAAAAAGAGCTTGTTGTCATGGAGGCCACAGCCGAAGGGCTCAAGAAAGCCAGAGAAACGGAGGTTCTAAAATAGGAATCTCCGTTTCTTTCTGCTTTCAAAGAATGAGCAAAATCATATTAGCAGACAGCATTTTCAAGTATGGTAAGTTTTTTCTGCTCGCAATCTATCTCCGCCATCACTCCATAAGGTAAAATACAAACAGGCGATGTATGACTGCAATTCACATTATATAAAATAGGCAAGTCTGGTCGCTTAGCTTCATTTCCTATAACTTGAATATAAATATTTTTATATTCGTCATAATATCTTTCATCCATTGGTTTTCCGATGATTATTCCACTTATTTTATCTATAATGCCTTGTGCCACAAGATTTCTTAAGAAGTAGCAAACCTCTTCCGGCTTAGGATAATCCTCTCCTGTTTCAAGGAACAGGAGTTTATTTTCCCATTCATCAAGGGCGGGCCATATTTCCGTTCCTATAACCATTTTAAGTACGCCCAAACATCCACCAAGAAGTTTTCCTTTAACTCGACCTGTCCCTTGTAATATTTCATAGCCATGTTTTTCGGGCTTCATTTTCCTCGCAATCTTTTGGTTTTGAGGATCTGCCCAGTCTAAAAATTCAGAAGTCCACATATTGCATGAACTTATTTCCATTTCTGAAGCACAAGAGAATAGCATTTGTTTAATGCAGTCAATGGTATATTGGTGCATCTGCTTGTTTTCTGCAAATTCGACCATGAGACAAGGCCCGTGGAAAGAAACTACCCCGGCTTTATAAATCATCAAATGATTAACGGTTGTGTCAGAATAACCCATGAATATTTTTGGATTATCTCTGATAATTTGGTAATCAATGTAGGGAAGCAGGCGAATAGTATCATCTCCGCCAATCATACAAATAATCGCTTTAACGGTTGTGTCTTTGAACGCTTGCATTAAATCCTGTGCCCTTAATTCGGGATGATTATATAAGTATTCATTCCCTTTTAGAGCATTGGGCATTGTGATAACATGAAGCCCGAATACAGTTTCTAATCTGTTAATACCTGTATAATATCTATGGATAAGAGACTTTTCCCCACCCATACCAGAAGATAGCGACACAATAGCAACGGTGTCTCCTCTTTTTAATGCTTTTGGTTTTATCATAGTATTACCCCTTTGTCTTGACAAAATTATACTTCAATTCGTATATTAAAGTAAGGTCAAGTGACCCATTTTGGAGGAAATGTTTATGGATACTGAAATACTTCGTGGCCGTATGCCGATTACAATTCGCAAAAAGCTAATGAAAAAAATTTATGATCCCGGAAATCCTATTATTATAGCAGGTTATGAAAATAAATATGTATTTTTCTTAATTGAGGGAGAAGCAGAAGCCTCTATCCAAAATAATGATGGCACTGTCGCTACTGTCTACTTATATAAATCGAATAGCATATTTGGTGAAGTAGAGCCATTTTATAATGACTTCAAACCTGTAAGCATAACCGCAACTAAAAAGTGTATTGTAGAGGCACTTCATCAGACCGATTTTTTAGAATGGTTGAAAAGTGATTTTGAAGCCACAAAACTGCTTATTCGTATAATATCAGAGAAGCTAATACACAATGGTCAACTTATAGAGGAAATGTCTTTGCTGTCTGTTCGTAAAAGAGTTTTACGATGTATAGCTATTTACAATCACAAAGGACAGTTACACAAACTAACGAATGACAACCTCGAATAAAGAATGACACAAAATCAGCAGTGTGTAAGCAATCAGAAAACCCAAACCGCCTGCCCCTTGGCCGGGTTAATCGGTCTGTGAGGCGGGCGGTTTTCTTTGCCTTAAATAGGCGGATAGACAGGACGATTTACTGTCAGGATAAAGGTCGATTTTGGGCATTTTCTTTCCCTTTAAGCGGCTTTTGAAGGGCTTGCCATATTCTGATATTCCCGCATTGGGAAACGCCGCTCAGAGAGCGAATCGGGTGTTTTCCGTCCCTCCACATGGAATATCCACACTTGGAAAATCCAGATGTGGCAAATCCACACATGGAGAAACCACACGGGGAAAATCCCGCACAATAAAATACTAAATAAAAGAAATACCAAAGAATCAAATAACAATCTAATTAAATATCAATCTATCAATCTTGATGGTAAGATTCAAGTTGCAGCTTGCAAATACTTGGTTGCCAGACTATTTCATTACTTTATTTAGCAATGTCTCGTAGCTGTCTACCACATCGTAAACAACATTGTCTCCGCTGATTGCTTTGAAATGCTCTCTGGCGCAGTGAATTTTCGATTCTTCAATCCGCCTGAGCTGCATTGAGCGCATGGAGCCTTTGGTTTCCGCAACAAAGTAGATATGCTTTACAGTACCTTCATAAAATGCAATCGCCCAGTCCGGGTTGTAATGCCCCACGGGCGTCGAAATATAAAAGCTGTCCGGCAGTTTCACATAGACGGCGACATCTGTGTTTGTGTCCAGCTCGGATGCAAAATCACGTTCATTCGTCGAGTCATAGACAATATGGTCGTACAAGTGCCGTTGCGCCTTCATTGCATTTGCGCCCAGCTTGCCTTTGATGGTCGGCTCGGTGAAGATGTCTGTGTCATAGCGTTCATCCAGCATATTGTAAGTAATATGCTGGACAATGGCCGTTGCCTTCTCATCGTTGATCAGGTCGGCTGCTTTGATGATAAACTCTTCGGGATTGTCCTTAAATTGTTCAAAGACTGCTTTCTCAATCCCGGTAAGAATTTCTACAACCGCCTTTCTGGTCAGCCCAGTCTCGGCGACGAGCTTTCCTACCAAATCATATTTCACGCTGTTGCTTGCGTGGATGCGCCTTGCGGTATTATAAGTTCCAGATTTCTCTTTTACGAAAGAAGTGCCTTCCAGCAATGCCTCCTTGGACTGTATCTCGTTCATGGTGCCGAGTTCTACCTTGAAGAATATCTTGGAAACTCGAAGGTTGCGATTGAGGGAAGAAATCGCTTTTTCCACAAGTTCTTCGGTATCGAAGCCAACAACATAGACAGATTTGGGGCTGATCTTCTGCCACAGCGCCTTGAACTCCGGCATAGCCAGTTTTTCAGGATCAACCTGCAATTCCACATTCTTGTCGCGGGCGTTCTCCGGCTGCATGGCGCGGCTGTCATAGATCGAGTCTACAATGGAGAGGACTGCATCGGCACAATCAGCCACTTCCTCGGCAACCTTAACAGCATTATTGGCCTTGTCTGCATAATACTTATCGGTCAATGCGCCCTTCTTATCCACATAACCATTGACGACCATGTCGAAATAGATCGCCTGCGCGGTTTCTCCATCCACGACCTGCTCGTTGCCATGAACATCACAGATGACTTTGCCCTTGAAGAGGTCAGCGGTAACAGCAACCGGACGGTTGGCAACTGCTTCGGCAAGCTCGGTTTGAAGTCCCTTGGCAAAGCTGTCGTAGCTTTCACTGGCAATTACCGTCAGGACATTGACGGAGTGAACATCATTGCCCAGTACATTGGCATCCATGCGCTCGCCATCCTGATTGACGCACAGGCGCAGACCGCGTCCGACTTCCTGACGCTTGCGAACTTCACTGCTGCTCTGTTTGAGCGTACAGATCTGGAACACATTCGGATTGTCCCAGCCTTCCCGAAGCGCCGAGTGGGAGAAGATAAACCGCACCGGAGACCGTTTCGGGTCACGATCCAGCAGCAGCTCCTTGTTCTTCATAATCAGATCATAAGCGTCAATATCGTCCGATGTCCCGGCTTTTTTATCACTGAGCTTGCTGTCAGTCAATTTACCCTTCTTGTCAATGGAGAAGTAACCGGCGTGTGTCTCATGAACGGGAATTGCGTCCAGATACTTGATGTAATCCTCGTCTCCGATCTCACGCTGCATATTGCCGATAATATCCGCGTATTCCTCTTCAAACATATCGGCATAGATGCCGTTGTACGGGTGCCCGGCCTCATCATATTGTTTGTACTTGGCGACTTCGTCGATAAAGAACAGGCTCAGCACCTTGATGCCTTTATAAAAAAGCTCGCGTTCCCGCTCAATATGAGAGAGAATGGTTTCGCGGATCTGGATGCGGCGGAGCTGGTCTTCACTTACCTTGCCGATGACATCACCGGCAAAAATCTTAACGCCGTTCAGAAACTCCACCGAGTTGTCCCGCCCGTCGATAAATTTGACCACAAAGCCATTTTTGTACTCGTCCAGATTGCCCGAATTGTCGTACAGGTTAAAGCCAATCCCGACCTTCATCGCCTTTTTGCGGATGCCGGTTGCGCCCTTAAAATCGAACTCGATGGTTGCAGTCGGATCGGCCTTAGAGAGATTGACCCCTTCCAGATAGACATAGCCTTCCGTCGCCGTGCTTCCGGACTCTGTAATGCCCTTAACAGAGATTTTCTTTACCAGCCGCTTGTTGTATGCCTCCATTGCGTCCAGCCGGTAGACCATGTTGTAGATGCTGTCCGCCTTGTGGGTGGCGGAGTAGCGCAGGGTGAGCAGCGGGTGAAATTCTTTCAGCCGTTCCTTTGTCTGCTTGCCCTCCACCGACTGCGGCTCGTCAATGATGAGGATCGGGTTTGTCTTGGCGATGATGTCAATGGGACGGCGGGAACGGAACTCGTCCAGCTTCATGTAAATGCGCCGTGCATCTTTGCCCCTAGCATTGAACGCCTGGGAGTTGATAATCATTACATTGATGGAGCTATCAGACGCAAAGCGATCGATTTCGGTAAGCTGCGAAGAGTTGTAGATGAAGAAGCGAATCTTCTTGCCATATTCCTCCGCAAAGTGCTCCTGTGTCACCTGAAAGGACTTGTAAACGCCTTCGCGGATCGCAATGCTCGGCACCACGATGATGAACTTGCTCCAACCATAATGCTTGTTCAGCTCATACATGGTCTTGATATAGGTATAGGTTTTGCCGACGCCGGTTTCCATCTCAATTGTAAGATTGTATTTACAGGATTCTGACCGCTCCAATTTTGCAGACGGCTCGATCTGGTTGATCCGCTGGATCTTATTCAGCCGTTCCAGAATGATCTTGTCGGTCAGCTCCGGTACGATTGGCTCGTTGCGCCAGCCCGTAAAATCCTCATCATCGGTAAGATTCTGCTGGTAGTTGATACCTCTATCCATCATGTAGGTGGGCGTGAGGTATGGCTGCCCGGCGAAGACATCCACTACGGCCTTTGCCGCGTCTGCCTGAAACTTCTGATGTTTGAATTGCAGCCTCATTCGTCCTCGCCTCCGTCCTCGTCTGTAATTTGCTCTTGCAGCAGCTTCTGCAAGGCCTCTTTGCTGGGCAGCACGGTTTCATACTTGCTGGCAAAAATCTGCGAATTATCTTCCGGCAAGGTCATTTCCACAACTGCGTTGTTCTTATCCCTGCAAAGGATGATGCCAATGGTCGGGTTTTCCTCCGGCAGCTTTACCTTGCGGTCGTAGTAATGCACATACATCTGCATCTGCCCAATGTCCTGATGCTTGAGCTCGCCGATTTTCAGGTCAAAGAGGACAAAGCAGCGCAGTAACCGGTTATAGAAGACCAAATCCACCATGAAATGCTCTTCGTCAAAGGTAAAGCGTTCCTGCCGCCCGATAAAGGCAAAGCCTGTCCCCAGCTCTAAGAGAAACTGCTGTAAATGGTCGATGATCCGGCTTTCCAATTCGATTTCAGAATAGGAGGGAAGCTCTGGCAGCCCCAAAAACTCCAACACATAGGGGTCTTTCACAGCATCCTTGGGGGATTCTACGGTTTGCCCTTCCAGAGCCAGCCGGTAAACCTTGTCCTTGTCCGTGCTGAGTGCCAGCCGCTCATAGAGGGAGCTGTTGTACTGCCGTTTCAGCTCGCTGAGGCTCCAATCGTTTTTGACAGACTCAATCTCGTAAAAATGTCGTTCCTCGATGTTGTCGATGCGCATGAGCTTCAAATAGTGCGACCAGCTCAGGTAAAACTTCCTCCCGGTGCTGACAGCGGGAAGATTCTCGAATTGGCTAAACACTGTTTCGCCAATCTGATCTGCGGAATAAACCTTGTAAAACTGCCGGATATTTTTCAGGTTGCCAACGGAAAACCCTTTGCCGAAATTTTTTGTCAAATAGGCGGACAGTTCTTTCAAAAGCTGCGATCCATATGCCGCGCGGTTTGCGCCGTGCTGCTCTTCCTCAACGATCATCCGGCCGATCTCAAAATAGGCATAGACCATCGAAAGATTGACCGCCGTTTTCGCATTCTTCCGCGCCTGGGCAAGCACATCGGAAACACATTGCAGGAAGTCGCGGTTGATTGGTGTAATCTCGTTCTTATCCATTGCCGCGCCTCCTTAAATGACTCTGACTCGCTTGGAAATGTCGTTGGCATCCTCCGGCATATAGAGCTTGAAAATCTCGAACACATTGATTTTGGAGGGGCTGTCGGCAAAGCTGCTGTCGCGGAAAACGGCGCGCAGGGGCTTGCGTTTGGCAATCTCTTTGACAACGCTCTCGGGAACATTGGCATCGAAGCAGGCAATCAGGTCGCCATCATTGTAGGTGTGGACGGTGCAGCCGTCGATCTGCTCGAACCGATATGGCATAGACAGCGGCAGGCCCCAATCCAGCAGGCAGCCAAACAGCAGGTCAAGGTCGGTGCGGTCCTCTTTGATGTTGGAGATCATATCCATGAGGTTTTGCTGGTCGTAGTCGTCCGCCGCATAGTAGACATCCTTCATGTTGCTGTCGTCCAGCTTGAGGACGCGGAAGCCGATGTCAAGGTCTTGGGTGGTCAGCGGGTTTTCTTCCTTGATTTTCTCCCCGGCGCGGCGGATGCGCTCTTTGCCGATTTCGGTCAAAAGGTGCGGCCTCTTCAGGTCATCACAAATTTTGATTGCATTTTTAGTGATTTGAACAGCACTTCCAGTCGCGGATTTAAGATTTTTATCAAGATCTTCCGGCCACTGCACAAGAATGTACTTGGGTGAAATACTCTTTTCGTTGGCGACAGTCATAACTGCCTCTGCGGTTGTAGCTGATCCGGAAAAAAAGTCCAATACGACATCATCATCTTTTAATCCAATAGCCTTCATCAACAATGCAAGAATAGATATATCTTTTGGATTACTAAAACAGTTTGCCCCCATTAGAGCGGTCAGTAATTTAGAGGCAACACGACCATCTTTGTACTTAATGCTGGTAAGGCTCTGGTTTATTGTATCTTGCAGATATACTTTGTTGTTCGGAATGGTCGTTTCATCTTTTCCGAAATGAACATATCCCTGAGAAATTCTTTCTAACATTGTTGATTCTGGGTATCTCCACCCACTTGCAGGCTCTTTACAAGATTTTCCGGTTACTGGATGTATTACATCGTATCTGTATTGCCCGAAATTAGGACCTGAAATGTCCGCCGCAAAATAAACTCCACGCTCATCCATCCAAGAGTAGTGCTTACTTGATGAAATTGGGTTTGACTCAGGAAATTGACGATACCATTCGAGTGCCGCTTTATGAATTGCGTCCCAGTCATTCCCGTATTGCTTTCTAAATCCATCAAAAGCTTTTAAAATTTCCTCTACTCCTTCTTTAGGTTCGACCCAGTCGCCAAGGTTTGAGCATTTATCTTTGACATAGCAAAGAATATATTCGTGCTGGATAGAAATGTAAGCTTCATCGTTCTTACTACTATTCTTCCAAATTATTTCTCCAGCATAATTTGATGAGCCAAAAACTTCATCCGCCATTTTATGCAAATTCGATGCTTCGCTCTCATCTATGCTCATAAAAATGACACCGTCATCAGTTAGCAAACCTCTAGCCAACAGCAATAAAGGATAAATCATATTGCACCACGACGAATGGAATCTAGGGTTAGAAGTGTTATTTGTATGGAACTGTCTATCACCATTCTCGTCAAGTGCTCCTGTACTGTCTAAGTATGCTTCGTCTCCCATATCAAAGGTATCGTTATAAACAAATCTATCTTTACCACCATTGTAGGGCGGGTCGATGTAAATCATCTTCACCTTGCCCAGATACGCCTCCTGCAACAGCTTGAGCACTTCCAGATTGTCGCCTTCGATGTAGAGGTTTTCGGTGGTATCCCAGTCCTTACTTTCCTCCGGGCAAGGGCGCAGCGTCTTGCGGATGGGCTTGTTCGCCTCCACAATGGACGCCTTCTTGCCCGCCCAGGTGAACTCATAGCACTCGTCCCCGTCCACCACATCGGGGGAGAGCATCTGCTTGAGCATCTCAAAATTGATCCCGCGCTTGAGCTTGCCGTCTTCATCCCGCATCTCGGTAACGCAGTTCGGGAACAGTGCGGCGATGCGGTCTATGTTCTGCGATGTCAGATCTAGTGATTCCATGCGTAGTTTATCCATCATTTTCTCCTTATCGAGTTTTGGTCAAATCGTATCCATCTGCATCATTTTCGCTCTTATCGTATGCATTATCAATGTATTTTGATGGATCTGCAAGGAAGGTTTCTTCTTCTACATATGAGATATATGAGCCAGACAATGCATCAACTGTCTTGCATACATTGCAACTGTATACTTTGGGGTTTTGATTAAAACGATTGTTGTTAATAATATCGTAAACCAATTCTTCTTTGTACGAAGACGAAGAGCATCCGTCAGTATGCTTGGTTACTGTTTTGAACCAATCATACCCGCCATTATACTTCATAATAACGCCAACCACCCCGTTGGTGTGCGATGTCCGGTTTTTCCGGGTATTGTTCTTGAGGCAATACTCGATCTCCCAGTCAATCCACTTGCTTTTCTTCATGTTGGGAGAAATGATTACGATTGTAACAGAGGTGTCATACATCATATTTCTCAAGTTTCGCTTAATATTTTCAGTTGACGTGTCAGTCAAATCCGGAGAATCGCTTGTTTCACCTTTGTAATAGGTTGCGTCATCTCCGAGCGCAGCGATAATATCATCCCTAAGTCGTTGTGCTTCGCTATATTTGTACGAAATAAATGTCTTGTGTGCCATTACATAACCCCCTTGAATTTCATAATAATAATTGCAGCTGCGATCAAAGCTAACGGAAGATAAAAGAGAAAGATTGAAGGCGATTTTATGCAGTACCAAATGCTTGCCTCTTCACATTTCAGCGTTTTAGCTTTGGGCGGAGTTAGGTCAAAATCCACCTCATGCAATCCGGTGCGCACCATATTAAATAAAGCTCTGAACCGTTTCTCTAGCTGTAAATAGTAGATGTCAAGAATAAAAAAACAGAGAACCGGAGCTATTGCCAAGAGTAGTACCCACTTATTAATTTCGGTAAACGAAATTGCGGATATTCCGGCGATAATTGTTGCACAAAAGCCTTTGAACACAGCAGACGTTGTTGACATCCGGTCAATTGATGCCTGAATCATTTGCAAATATGTAGCTTTAAGGTTATCGGTTTCTTTATCCATATTGTTGTATCATCTCCTTGAGTTTTTTTATTTCTGCGTTGATCTCTACCTGCCGGTTGAGCTGCTTCTCTTTCCGCATCTTGCTCTCCAGAGCGGCAATCTGCTTTTCCAGCCGCCGACGCTTTTCATCGCGCTCCACGGAAGCCTGTAAACTCTCGCCAGAATCCGCTTGCAGCACATCCCCGGCGATCTGCCGTACAAGGTTTTCGTAAACGGCATCCATACTCAGTCCGTCCACACGGAATTGCAGCTCATCTTCAGATACCCAGTCGGTGTGGTAATACCGGCTCACCTTAAAGGCATTGCCGCCGGACGCAGTCGCCTCCTTGTAGCCGATCCATGCCTGTGCCCTGCCATCACAAGTCAGGACGAAAAGAATGTGGTACGGAATTTCTTTGTCAATCTGGCGAAGGACTGCTTCGTCAAGCTGCGGAGCATTGAGCCGCACTTCAAAGACTTCGATCTCTTTAACGGCCTCTCCTGCTGCGAGATTTAAGGTGGTGGCAGCCAGTTTGTTTCGCCAATAGATGAGGCGGATCTGCTCCACAAAAACCCGTTTTAGCGCGGGCGTGATGTCGATATTTTCATAAAATTTCTGTTTTGGTATTCGTTTGCCAAACTCAGTTGATGCAGGAAAACCGAACATGAACAGCCCTCCTTATTTCATCACAAGGAAACAGATCAACTCGAAATCGTCCAGCCCCGATACAGCCGAAAGCAGGGCGGTCGTGCCGCCGCTCTTGAACAAGCTGTCGATGTCACTTTCTTCTTTTGCGTCAATGATGGAATTGATCGCCTCGGAGAGCAGCTCGGAGACTTCGCCCATATTGCGACCATCGTCCGTTTCCCGATTAAATTTTTTGCAAAGCTCCGTCACCGGCTCACTCTTGCCGCGGCAGAGCAACCGCATGGTATCCAGCAGCTTTTTCGGGTTCAGATAGTCGCAGACGATCTCACCCTCTTCGCTGATGTAAACCATGTAGAAGGGGTGGATGCGGTTACGGTTGTCGATGTTCACGCTGTCGTTGATATTTCGTAGCACAAAGATGACCCCGGCAGGAGCCTCTTCTGTTTGTGGGACAACCGTATGCAGGCCCTTGGGGGCTGTTTCAATCTCTTCATGATGCTTGATGTATTCCACCAGGTCGAGGCGGAACTCATTCAGCCCCAAATCCATGATGGAGATTCCATTGCCCATATCCTCAATGTCCACTACTTCCTCTTGCAGGCGCTTGAGCTGCGCACGGCGGTATTCAAGGTCGCCTTTTTCCTCAGCGTTGATCAGGTCGTCGTCGCCGGTGGAAGTCATGACGGTGATCTTCATGCGGATTTCCACGCGAGCTTTCAGATTGATGTACTCATCCAAATCCATATCCGGCCAGAAGTTGACGAGCTGGATATGCTCATTTTTACTGCCGATACGGTCAATTCGCCCGAACCGCTGAATGATGCGGACAGGGTTCCAGTGAATGTCATAGTTGATAAGATAGTCGCAGTCCTGCAAGTTCTGGCCTTCGGAAATACAGTCGGTGGCAATCAAAATATCAAGCTCGTCATTACTTCCGGGCATTAGGACAGATTTTCCCTTCGAGACAGGGGAAAAGCAGGTAAGCACGGTATTGAGGTCAGCGCGGAGCTTTGGAATAGTGGTCTTGCCGTCCACAGTACCGGTGATTTCAGCCGATTCCAGACCAAATTTCTCTTTAGCAAACTTGCTGACATTTGCATAGAGATAATCCGCTGTGTCGGAAAAAGCGGTGAAGATGATAATCTTGCGATTGCCGGGGTTAATGGGGTGTTCGATTTTCTTCTGGATCAAAGCGAACAGCGTTTGCAGCTTTATATCATGTTCCGGTGTAATATCGGCAATCATGAGGGACAACAGTTCCAGATTTTCTGCATCTTTTTCCAGTTCGCGCTTCCATGAAACATAGTCCATATCGGCAAGGTCAATTTTGACTTTCTTCCCCACAGAAAAATAATCGGTGTTCTGGTCGTCATAATCGAAGTCCTCAATATCCGTGATTTCTGTAAGGTCAAGGACGAGGTTGCCGGACTGGTAACGGTCAATCGTTCCAATGGTGCTGTCAATCAGCATTTTGATACGGTCTATGGTAAGCCGGAAGGAATACACCGAACTTTCCAGCCGCTTGAGCAGATTGATGCTCATGAGCCTGCGGATGCCTTCCTCGCGCCCCTGCTGCGTCAGGCTTGTCCCTTTATGATGGGTCATGTCGATGTACTTCGCCATTCTCGAAGGCATAATATAGTTGGACGGGGTGTAGATCGTCAGGTTCAGGGACATCAGCAGGTTATAGATGTCGTTATAGTTGATCGCATCGTTTAGGTCCGTGAGTCTCGGGCGCAGCGAAACCGGCGGAAGCCGCTCAGGGAATTTACCGATTGCAGAGGTGTTGTAGTATTTCTCAATGTGCTTACGGGAACGGGCGATTGTCACGCTGTCCAACAGCTCAAAGAAATCAAAATCAAGCGTTCTCAGCAGCGCATCCGTCGTGCGTTCCTCAGCGGGCAACTTGCACCACGCATTGTAAGCCTTCTGTGCCTGACGGAAGATTTCGTCAATGCTCTTGGTTGTTGCAAGTTTCTCGTTGATTTGCTTGGGATCACCCTCATAAGCAAGGGCAAGCTGATTTTTCAGGTCGATGAATTTGTTGTTGACAGGGGTGGCAGAGAGCATCAGCACCTTCGTCCGTACACCCGCCCGGATGACTCTGTTGAGCAGTTTCAGGTAGCGGTTTTCCTTTGCCTCTTCACCGGAAACTTCGCCGCCGTTGCGGAAGTTGTGGCTCTCATCAATGACCACCAGATCATAGTTTCCCCAGTTCAGGCGGTCAAGGTCGGTGCCGTTGGACTGCCCGTGTTCCCGTGAGAGGTCAGTGTGATACAAAACATCATAACGAAGCCGGTCCTCAGCAATGGGGTTATTGATATAATTGCCCTTATAGGTATTCCAGTTTTCAGACAGCTTTTTGGGACAGAGAACAAGGACGGACTTGTTGCGGTTCTCATAGTATTTAATAGCGGCAAGAGCCGTAAATGTTTTGCCCAAGCCTACACTATCGGCCAAAATGCACCCATTATATTTCTCCAACTTGCTGATGATAGCCAGAACAGCGTCTTTCTGAAAATCATAGAGCATACCCCAGATTTTGCTTTCTTTGAATCCGGTAGCCTCATTGGGCAGCTCGTCCTCGGAAATATCGTCAAGAAATTCGCTGAATATATTATATAAAGCAAAGAAATAGATATATTCCGGTGCGTTTTCACGATACGCCGCAGAAATGTTTTCAATGACTACATCTGTGACTTCTTGCAGCTTTTTCTTGTCGTTCCATAATTGCTCAAAAAGATTGAGGAAATAATTGGCGTTCTCATAGCTGTCTGTTTTTTGCACCGGATAATAGGCATTGTTGCCGCGTTCGCAGCCGAGGTCAACCGTAGTAAAGCCGCTGATGGGCATATAGGTGCTTTGATCGACCGTCATAAAGCCCATCATCTGTTCGCCGGTGACATTGGACTTGAATGTCACTTTTCTCCTGATCCAATCGGCGCACTCTTTTGCTATGGCCTTTTGGGTCAGTTCGTTGCGAAGCTTCACCTCAAACTCTGTACCGTAAAGACTACGCTCGCGAGAAATACGAGGGATGTAAAACTCGCGCTGAGCTTTTGGAGTTCTCTCAGTCACAAAGGTTGGCGAAGTGAAAATAAAACGCAGTTCATCGATCCCTTCAAGCTGTTTTTTCAGCTCTTGATAGGCATAGATTGAGAAGCACGCTGCTGCAATGGAGAGTTTGCTTCCTTTGTGAATGACCGACTGTAAATCGCCTTTGACAGTGGTATTGATGTTATCAATTATCTGCATTATCTCACCCCGTGTTCGTCTGCCTTCTTAATATATTTCCCGCTTTTTATTCGAGCATCGGCAGGTTTTGACTCATTATCGGGGATCGCCCACTGATTGCCAATTTTTATTGCACCGGGAATACGGTTTCCGTTGCACAATATCTGTATTCTCCGGGTAGAAATTCCCCATTTTTCAGCGGTTTGCGTTACAGATAAATATTTCATTGGCGTATCTCCTAGTTCATAAAGTCTGCTCTGCATTTTGCCGTCCGTATAAATCTACATTATAATTATAATCGCAAAAACGAACAAAATCAAGCCACTATAAGCGAAAAAGTAGCAGTCCTTTATTATCGAGGGTTTGGGGTGTCCCCAAAAGAGAAAAATGGCGTTCCGTGCTGTCTGCTGAAACGCCATTTTTCCGGTATGGCAAGCACCGTTTTCCGCAAGTGTACATACACTTGCTGTGCTTGCTGCTCACTTAAATCCCAGTCCTGCGCCTGTTTCGCCGAAAATTTTGCGCCACCACGAACACTTTTTTCGCTTGGAATCTTGACTCGAACACCTGTTCCTGATATACTGAAATCAATCAAATAAAGTAGCTGTGCTGTGGAGCCGCTGACGAAGCGAAGTCTTCCTAATGCCGCATGAATGCAGAAATCCGCATGGGTTTCTGTGGTGTCGGTATGGGAAGGTTTTTTACCGTCATGCGGCTCTTTTCTTTTTTCCTCCGTTCGTCCTCCCCGCCAGCGGGAAGGAGCGTGCCGTGTAAACAAAATCTAAACCAGTCAAAGCCTTTTGACAAAGAGCGGCTTTGCGCCGCCTTGGTTACCTATCTGCACGGCAGAATGCCGCTGTCAAGGACGCGCAGCGAGGCGAAGCCGGTTCCTTGACTGCGGCGGGCTGCTGTACCACACACGACAAATGCGGAGGAAATTGAAATATGAAAAGTCAATACAGCCACATGGAAAATAATTGCCCGAAAGAACCCAAGAAATTATGGATTCCCGACCAGATCGACCTCTACATGGAGGACGGCACCGTCTACCATGTCCGCAGCTTCTTTGCCGGAGATTTGATGATGGGCGATGTACTGGATGCCCTCACGATGGAAAAGCTGGAAAGGGCTCAGTGAATCCCGGCGCTTTGCCCAGTGGAATCAGCAACGGCGCAGTGGTATAATACAATCAGGATTTCTGATTGTGATACGCACTGCATTTCGGGAGGTTAAAGAAGAAAATGCAGGAACAATACAGTGTTGGAATCTACGCCAGACTGAGCCGGGACGACGAACGCGCCGGTGAGTCTGTATCAATCGAAAATCAAAAGGAAATGCTCGCCCGGTATGTGCGGGAACAGGGATGGACGCTCTACGATTACTACTGCGACGATGGGGTCTCCGGTACGACTTTTGACCGGCCCGGGTTCAACCGGCTGGTACAGGACGCGACCGACCACAAGATCAATTTGGTACTAACCAAAGACCTCAGCAGGTTAGGCCGTGATTATATTGAAGCGGGCAAATATACCGACTTCATTTTCCCGTCCCTCGGCTGCCGCTTCATTGCCCTCAACGATGGGGTAGACACCATCCGCAAGAACAATGAGATGCTGGTTATTCTGAAAAATGTCATGAATGACCTCTATGCGCGGGATACCAGCAACAAAATCAAGGCGGTAAAACTGTCCACCTTCAAGGCCGGGAAGTATGTGGGCTGCTATGCGCCCCTCGGCTACCGGAAGAGCGCGGCGGACAAGCACATTCTGGAGATCGACCCGGTGACCGCTCCGGTGGTGCGGCACATCTTTGATCTGCGGTTGCAGGGCAACGGCTTCCGCAAAATTGCCCTGATTCTCAATGCCGAAAAAGTCCCCGCTCCCAGAACCATTTACTACATGGCGGAGGGACGGGAGAACCACCGGGGCGAAACGCCATTCTGGAACGATGTGACGGTGAAAACCATTCTCCGTAATGAGGTCTATCTCGGCCACATGGTACAGAACAAGACGGGAACCGTCTCCTACAAGAACCACAAGCAGGTCAACAAACCGGAGAGCGAGTGGATTAGGGTTGAGAACACTCACGAGCCGCTGATCTCGCAGGAGGTATGGGATGCGGTACAGCGGATGGACAACCACCCCGCCAGAGGGCGCAGCGGCAAAAGTGGTACCGTTTCTCTGTTCGGCGGTCTGCTACGGTGCATGGACTGCGGTTCCTCCATGCGGTATATGCGGGACTACCGGAAGAAAGCCAGCGGCAAGGAGCCGGAGTTCAAATCGTATGTTTGCAACCGGTATGCTTCGGGCGGCAAAAATGCCTGTTCTTCCCACTACATCAACCAGAAGGCGCTAGCACAGGTGGTGCTGCTGGACATCCGCTGCAAGGCGATGTGGGCGCAGAACGGCCGGAAGAAGCTGCGTGAAAAAATTCTCGCGCAGAAAGAGTCTGCCGGACGGGAAAAACTCAGAACACTTCAAGCGGAGTTAAGCGCCATCGACCGGCGGTTGCCGGAGCTTGACCGGCTAGTACAGTCCGCCTACGAGGACAAGGTGCTGGGCAAAATCCCGGAAAACCTTTGTGTCCAGCTTCTCAATGGTTATGAGGCCGAGCGAAAAGCAAAGCAGGAGCGCAGACGGGAACTGACCGAGCAGCTTGCCGCCAGTCGGGAGAATGAGCAATCCGTAGACGCATGGCTGGACATGGTGCGGGATTACTACGATTTGCAGGAGCTTGACCGTCCCACGCTCATGCGGCTGATCCAGAAGATTGAGATCAGTGAGAAATACACGGTGGACGACCACGAGGAACGGGACATCCACATCTACTACAACTTTGTCGGTTACATCGAAGCTTGAGCTTGTCATTCTTTATGCGAAGTGAACTAAAAAGCAACTTTCAATCGAAGCAAATACACCTATTAGGAGCGTAAATCGAGCGATTGCAGAATGTGTAAAAATGGGTTTAATCTCTTATGAGAATAAACAAATTTACATAAAAAATCTCGCTGTCGTTATGGAACACTTACCTTCTATATTACACTTTTAGTAAATAAATTGAATGGAGGGAGCGTCAAAAGCGTGACCTCCGTTTTTTGCGCCATTTTCGGGGCTTGCACAAAACGGCAAGCAATTCGGGTGTGGCCACACTCCGAAATTTTTGCAGGCCGCAGGCCCGCAAAAATGCTTGTTGGGGAGCTCCCCAAACCCGCTGGACTTCGGGACAAATTGTCCCAAAGTCCCGGCGCAAGCGCCTGTTGGATGCGGCCCGGGCTAACGCTCCTGGGCCTTATTTTCCCGCCCGTCCGTATGACCGAGCAGATAATCAATGTTTGCCTTGACCGCAACGGCCTGCCGCATATCCGCCTGGGCTTTGTGGTACTCGGCATAGAGGGCCTTTTTCTTTTCGGAGAGCTCCCGGCGCTCCTTTTTCAGCGTGTCCATTTTTGGGAGTTTCGCCCCGCCTAAAAGATCATTCATGGCAGCTTTCGCCGCCCGGTATGCGGCCAGCTCCGCTTCATGCTGGGCCAGATATTTTCTACTGTACCGGGCCGCCTTGTAACCATCGAACACGGGCCGGGTTTTTGCAAAATCCACCGTAGCGCCCATGAGCTGTACTGTATGGGAGAGGATTGCTTCGGTTTCCCGAAGCTCCTCAGCTAGGGCGTGAAAGCGATCTACCGCCGCCTCGGTACTGGCCGCCAGTTCCTCATAGTCTGCGAGCTTATGCTCCTGGAGATATTGGAGCGCGGCGGCCATCTGTTTGAGGTTGTAAACTTTGGCCCACCGCGCATAGGCCGGGCCCTTGCCTTGTGCCATGCGCTCTTGAATATCAATAATCAGATTGACACGCCGGGACGGAGCTGGGCCGTCTTTCGGGATCTCCGGGATAGGACGCTCCCCGGCAATCACCGCCCGGATGTCATCGGGACCAAAGCCTGGGCCCAGGACAGAAGCCCGCAGACGAGTGTACTTATCCTGCCCAGGAGCCAGGAACGAGATCACGCCGCCCCGCCCATGCTTCACCGCAAAGCCGGACTCCTCCATAAGCCGCAGGAACGCCGGAAAGTCGGCGGGCTTTTTCCCCAGGGCCTCCACGATGGCCCACCGCACCCGCTGTTGTGCAGAGGGCGGCTTTTCCCCGATCCACTGGCCATAATGGAGAAAGCGGCCCTTGCTGTGCTGTTTTGGATTTTGGATAACAGACAGCTCATGCTCGATGCACACCCGGTCAGAGAGCCGCCGCACCGCAAAGCTGGAGCCGATGAAGTTATGAAACTTCCGGGAGCAATCCTGGGCCGTGGAATTATAATAAATGTGATTGTGAATGTGGCCCTTGTCAATGTGGGTACAAACGAAAAACTGGTACTTGCCCTTTGTCCAGCGCATGGCCGTTTCATAGCCGATTTTGTTCGCCTCCTCCGGCGTGACCTCACCGGGAGGGAACGCCTGCCGGATCTGAAAGAACAGGGCTCCGCGCTCCACGGCCCGGCCCGTTTCCGCCTGGTACTGGCTTTTGGTCAGAAGAAACTCAGCGGGGGCCGATGCCGGATCGCAGAGGTAGGCAGACACAGCTCCTATCTTTTTCGGATTGAGCCCGTAGGCAAACCGATCCTCCATCGTCTGGACAGCCGTTTTCCCCGCCGCTACCTTGTAGGGCCGGATGTAAGTTGTAGCGATAGCCGCGCCTCCTTTCTGAAAAAAAGACGGCGGCTGTGCTCCAACCGCCGCAAAGGACTTTGGGACAAATTGTCCCAAAGCGTCATCCCGCAATAAAGGTCTTTAACGAGTAGTTGAGATCATCCAGCTTGCAGACCAGCCACTCGGCTGCGGCGGGCAGCCCGAAAGGAGAAAGCAGAAAAGCAAGCACCAGCCCGGTGATCCCCCACTGTGGATTGCTCTGAATGAACAGCTCGAACAGGCCGCACACTGCAAGGATAAGGGACAGGATGCCAAGCACCCAGGACGCAAGGGAAACGCTGAAATTGAGGAGTGCGACAATCAGCGTAAGAGCCAGCACAGCAGGAGCCGCGATGATTTTCAGAATGATCCGCATAGCTTGATACCTCCTTGTTTTTGTTGATGGTCTACCTCTATATGACTATTATACCTCTGTCCCGGAGGGACAACAAGGATGCCTCCGGCTTTCAGCACCTCGGGACAAAGTGTCCCGAAGTAGTGAAAGCCGGGGAACGGCAAAACCGCTCCCCGGCAGGACTAACGCTCCACAATAGCAGACAGTTTTTTCAAAAGTTCGGACAATGGCCCCCACAGCTTTTCATAGTCCCGTTGCAGGGCTTTGATTTCCTCAGGATAGATCCCGCCGTAGGTGTTGGCCTGGATTGCCACTTGATTGAGATTGTTTGAGCACCGCCGCTGGAGCGACACCAGCTCTCGGACGGGCGAAAGGTCAACATGGAGCACATAGCCGTTGAGTGCCATTTTCCGCATATAGGCCCCCATGTTGCGGATGCCCGCCTCGGCCATGCGTTCCCGGATCAGCGCCTGCTCCTCCTCCGACACCATCACATGGAGATTGATCGGTCGGCGGCGTTTCTTTGTCATCGTTCCTCCCGTTCCAGACTGCGGCTGGCCCGGGGCGGCTCTTTTACCTTGTCTAAAGGCTTCTCCCGCTCCCGGAGGCTTGCGGGGATCGGGGCATGAAATTCCCGGTAAAGCCGCATGGCTTCCTGGTCGGTCAGTTCCTGTTCACGCTTTTTCTCCATAATACAGACCTCCTATCTATCGTCCCGGCTGGGACTTTTCTTTTCCGGCGCATCCGGGGCCCGCTGTTCCCGGGCCTTGCGTCCGGCCTCTTTCATCTGCTCGGCAATCGGCGGCTTCTTTGCCGCACCGCGCTCCGGCACAGGTTCACGGCCTTCGGGATTGTCATGGGCGGGCCGCAGCTCATAATCGGCTATCTGCTTTTCTGTCAGCGGGTGGAGATACCAAAGCTCACCCCATGCCCGGAATGACTCGCCCTCCACGGTCTGGCGGGCGTTGTAGTTGAGATGAGCCACAGGCAGGTTGTCCTTCGGGCGGGGATAGGTAGCTATATCCACGGGCCGCTGGGTGGAGTAATACTTAAAAAAATCCGGGCCGGAAGTTTCCATCCGGGAAACGCCATACTGCTTTTCATAGCTGAACACGCGGCGGTTATAGTCCCCGATGGCTTCACATTCCTCGTTGAAGTAATGGCCCCAATAGTAGTCCCGTTTCCCGTCCTCCTGGGTAAACTGCCAGGTCACAAAGGGATTAGGGGCCTTGAAATTTTCTCCCATCGCAAAGCCCCGGCCATTGTCAAACAAAACAGACTGCCGGATCACATAGCCTTGATTGCTTTCCAAAGTAGCACCTCCTTAAAAGCGGGCACTTCGGGACAAATTGTCCCAAAGCGCCACAGCATAAATGTTGACAGCATCCGGGCCGAAACGGGGCAGGCCATACTCTGATACGGCCCGCCCCAAAACAGGCCCCGGAAAGCCTTGATACAAGCGGGTTTTAAGGGGCCTAATTGTCAACGCTCCAGCCCCGCTTTTTCCGCATATATTCCCTCTGCTGGCGGCGGTGGGCTTTCTTTGCACAGGCCGCCGAGCAGTACGCCTGCCGACGATCCGGGGGAACGGGCCCGCCGCAGACCGGGCAGACCTTAAAATCCGGCCTCGGCCCCTCGGTCAAGAGAGCCGCCTCCAGCGCCGGATCAAGGGGCAGGACGGCCTCCCGGAAATAGCGGCAGTATGCGCCCGTCCAGCATTTCCCCAGCATATAGCACTCACAGTCCAGCGGCAGGCACCCGCACTCCCGGTCATAGTTGGCGCACCATTTTACCACAAGGGCGCGGATGGCCGCTTTCTCCTCCCGGGTAAGTTCGCGGGACATAGCCTCACCTCCCGCCAGCCGGGGCTTTCAAAAGTTCCCGGTAGCAGGACACACAGCCGATGCCCCGCCAGTAGGGACACCCGGAGCACCGGGAGCCCCTGGGCGGCTTTGCCGGGGCCGGAGCCTGGGGCCGGGGCTTCTGCTTCATCATTTTTTCAAAGGGGCTGTTGGTAAACCTCACTTGTCAGCCTCCTCTCCGTCATCGTCCTCCTCGTCCCAGGGCGGGCCGTCATCGTCCTCGTCCCCGTAGGGTTCCCCGCCGTCATAGCCGTCCAGCTCCCCGCCGTAGTCCTCCTCGGGCTCGGCGGCTTTTTGGTGTTTCGGGCGGTAAATCTTAAAGTACCAGCCAGCCCCGCCTCCGATCACAGCCACAGCCAGCACCAGCAGAAGCATCCCCATATTGCCGCCCGTTTCCGGCTCGGCCTCCTCCGGGGCAGGCTCCTCAGTTTCCTCCGTTTCCACGGGTTCCGACTCAACGCCCGCGCACTCGGTCATATTGATGGAGCAGACCGGGCAATCCGTATTGACAGCCCCCGCCGCGCATTTTTCAGAGCAGGAGCAGGCGGCCTGTTCCACCCCGGCAGCCTCCGCCGCAGCCAGCAGATCGGCTTCGTCCGTCATGCTCAAAAAGTAGGTTTCATACTGCTCGCCTTCCTCGTCCACGGGCTTGTCATAGTCAATGACAATGTAAAAGGTGTTCCCGCCCGCCGTCTGCACCGTGATAAACTGCTTGTTAGTGTGCTCGTCATAGAGCAGATCGCGGGTAACAAGGTTTCCCTCCTCCGAGAAGCCCTCGCCCGGTTCAATGGTGGGCTCCGGCTCCGGGGCCGTGGTTTCCTCGGTCATGGTGGGATCTCCATAGTTTTCGCCCTCACCGCCGTCTGCATAGGCAAAGGCTGGGACAGCCGAAAAGCCGCATAAAAGAACGGCGGCACAGAGCGCCGCCGTCAGAGACTTCCATCGTTTCATATTCAATTTTCCTCCTTCCCGCCGGGTTCAGACTTCGGGACACTTTGTCCCAAAGCCCCATCGCCCTTCAGCTTTTCAAACAGGAGCGGGAGCTCCGCAAGGGGGATGCTCATGCCCCGCACGATGTCCACGATCTCGCTGTTTTCCGCCTCCAGCTTTTTCTGCTCCAGTTCTTTCAGTCGGGCCTGTTGTTCACTGATTTTGGCCTTGACCTTATCAATCTCGGCCTGGATTTTCATGCTTTTTGCCGTTGCCATAGATAACCTCCAATCATGGTAAACGCCCGTAGGCGTAAAAATGAGACTGCCAGTAACTTGTATTTAGGTTTGCGTAACCGATGGGATCTCCACAGTGGAGCATCCGCCCGTCACCCACATAAATCCCACAATGGCTCACCCCCGGCGTATCATAAGTGCCCTTGAAAAAGACCAGATCGCCGGGTTGCGGATTGCTGGTCGGCGTACAGATGTTATAGAGCCCCTGGGCCCCCAGGCGGCCCACATTCCAGCCGGAATGATTGATCACCCAGGACACATAGCCGGAGCAGTCAAAGGATGTGGCCGGGCTGGAGCCGCCCCACACATAGGGATAGCCGATATATTTCTCGGCCTCGGAGAGAATGGCGGCAAAGGTTTCGTCATCCAGATACTCCCGGGGCACCTCGTACCCCTCGGGCGTTTCAGTGTATTTGCCGACATACTCGGAGCCTGGGAACAAATCCGGGCGGTTTCCCAGCGTTGCCATATAGATGGCATACCGGGACATCTGATCCTCGCTTAACAGGTAGACAGGCAGATGGGACAGGTTTTTGTTTTCCAGCGTCACATAGCAGATGTAGTAATTGTAGGGGACTTCCACCTCGTAATCGTTGCCCTCGCTGTCGGTGTGGGTTTCCGTCCGGTAGCGCACCTCCACCACCACATCCTCGGTCAGAATGTACTGGCTGTCAAAGAGCGTTTGCAGAGAGCCCTCCACCTGGTTAAGCGTCCACTGGCCCTCATGGAGCGAGCACAACAGGGAAAGAAGCACATAGGGATCATGCTCAATTTCGTCCAGGTCGAAGTGGTACTCGTCATAGTCGTGGGTGCTTTCGTAGCTGTCCAGATAGTCCTGGAGCTCCGCTTCCAAACCACAGTAGGCGGCTTCGGCTCCCAGCATATCCCCGTCCTCACAAGGATAGGTGCTGGCCCCCACCGCGCCGATGGTGCTGTTTCCCAGCGTAACAAGAGAAGAAGAACAGGACTGCATCACCAGCACAAGCAGGACGCAGGCCAGAGCCAGCAGACAGCCCACGGGATGGCGTTTGACAAAGCCCACCGCCCGGGCCGCCAGCTTTTCTGTGGTAACAGCCGTTTTCCCGGCGGCCTGGGCTCCGTGTTTGGCAGCCTCCTTTGCCTGCTTCTGGTATCGCCTGCGGAGCCGCCGCTTCTGCCAAAAACGAGACAAGGCGTTTTTGGAGAGCTCCGGGTGTTCCTGGGCGGCGGTATGAAAGTGATAATCCGCCGTGGCCTTGATATACCGGGACTCCACCTTCTGAACCGCTTTCGCCGGATGTTCCCGGATTTTCCGCTTCACAAACCGGGAGCCATGCCGCAGGGCAGACTCGCCCACAAGCTCGGAGCGGTGGGCCCCTTCGATGCCCACATTCTCATGCTCGTTTTCGTAAATCTTCCCATGCACAAAGCTGTGGGCGGAGCCGCTGGCCACCCGGCCCACACGCCTCACTGGGCCCGGCTTTTTGGGCGGCTTCTGTTTTGCCAGCTTTTCCTTTGCCCGATCCAGCTTTTCCCCGCGCTTTTCCATGCGGAGTTTGGATGCCGCCGCTTTCTCCTGGTTGCTTTTCTGCCGGAATTTTGACTTTGGGACACTTTGTCCCGAAGTGCCCCCGGCGCTTTCTGCACCAGCCGCATCCCTGGGCCCTGGGCCCGCGCCGTTATTCGGTTTTCGCTTCATTCTTCACATCCTCCGGGCGGGTAGTCAGCAGGTCATAGATCTCCCCACGGGGGAACCGATCCACAAAGGGGATGGTTACATTCCCATAGAACAGCAGGCCCTCGCCGGAATTGGAGTGGGTGATGTAGGAAAGCTGGTGCTCGGAAATGCCGAGCTGTTTTGCAAGGATCACCCGGTCGCTTTGAGCCTGGGACAGCAGGATCATAAAATCCGTGTTGTCGAGAATGTTCTCAATCTCCCGGCTGGCCAAAAGGTCTTTCACATTCTGTGTAAGTGCGCTGGGGACACAGCCCTTTTTTCGGAGCATTTTCCAGACCGCAACAAAGTAGCTGGCGGTCAGAGGATCGCGGAGCAGGACATGGAACTCGTCAAAGTAGCACCAGGTCGCCACGCCCTCCCGGAAGTTGGTATCCACCGCCTGGGAGACAAACTCGTTTGTGATGTGCATGGCAATCTTGCGGAGATTTTCTCCCATGTTCTTGAGCACGATGCACACCACCCGGCTGTCCGTTTTTACATTGGTCGGATGGTTAAAGAGATTGAGAGAGCCCGTACAGTAGAGCTCCAGGGCCGTTGCTACCCGGCGGGCCTCCGGCTCCGGCTGTTTCAAAAGCTCCTCGTACAAGTCCTGCAACAGCGGCGTTTTTTCCGTGGCAATCCCCAGGGCCTGCTCCCGGTAGACCAGCCGCACACAGCGGTCAACCACCGTTTTTTCGATGGGCTGTAAGCCGTCCTTGCCGCCTACCACCAGCTCACACAGGGAAAGCAGAAAATCCGCCTTCATGGAGAGCGGGCTTTCCCCGGCGGTCATGTTTAGCTCCACATCCATCGGGTTTAAGTGGTGGGGGCTGTCCGGAGCAATCTCGATCACCTGGCCGCCCAGCCTGCGAACCAGCGGGGCATATTCCCCCATCGGATCGACAATCAAAATCCGATCCTGTGGGATGGCAAGAAACACATTTAAGAGCTCCCTTTTTGCGGCAAAAGATTTTCCCGAGCCGGTAGAGCCCAGGTAAAGACCGTTGGCCGACTTCAGCTTTTTGCGGTCAGCCATGATGACATTGTGGGAAAGGGCGTTCATGCCGTAGTAGAGGGCCTGTCCAGCCATCCGCAGCTCCCTTGTCATAAAGGGAATAAAAATCGCCGTGGAGCTGGTCGTCATGCCGCGCTGGATCTCCACCTCGTTATAGCCGAGAGCCAGCGAGGACACAAAGCCCTGTTCCTGTTGCCAGTCAAGACGCTTTAAGGAGCAGTTGTATTTCTGCGCGATGCCGCCCACGGTAAACACATCGTTTTCCAGCCGCTGGCGGGTGGGGGCAAAGTTTACCACCGTAAAAGTGAGCAGGAACATCCTCTCGTTGCGGGACTGGAGGTCAGCCAGAAGCTCCGCCGCGTCCTTGCTGAATGTGATAAGGTCGGGCGGCAGGATGTCGGGATCATACCCGGCCCGCACCGCCTTACGCTGTTCCTCCACCTTCATTTTTCCGATGTCAGAGATTTTGCCCTTAATGGTCTTAATGGCCTTGAGCTGATCCACCGTCTGAATATGGAGCGTGACCGTCATTTCCGCATCCATCTCCAAAATCTCCGCAAGGAGCTTGTCAGAGAGCTCGGACGCTAAAATCTGCAAGTAAGACACCGCGCCCCAATACTGGCCGATACGGAATGAGCGGGACTGCCGAAAGTCGAAGCTGTCCGGGGCAATAAAGTCCTTTGTGCCGAGCCCGGTCTGCGGAATGTCCTTCCACGAAAAGCGGAACGGCTCCCGGTTTCCCGGGTGCATCTGGCTATAAAGCAAGGCCAGCCTTGCCCGCCCGTCCATCGGCTCACAGGGAACACCCAGCCGCTTGAAGTTTCCCATCACATCGGCCTCCACGCGCTCCAGGCGGGGGCGGGCCTCCGCGATCCCTTCGGCGGGTATGCCGAAAGTGATGTATTTGGAGCGTTCAATGCCGTTGTTGCTTTTGGCGATCTGATTTTTCAGCATCCCGGTAAATTCCTCCCGGACGCTGTTAAAATCATCATCCGCCTGGGGGATGTTTACCTTGTAGCGGCTCCTGGAATGGGAACGGCGGTTGATAAAGGAAAGCTGGAACGGCAGAGTGCTGTCAAAGTAGTTGAGGAACGAGCTCCAGCCGCCGAAAATCGCCGTCTGATCCTCGGTGCTTGCCACGGAATAATTGATGTCCTCATATTCCACAGTCTTTGTATAGAGCCCGCCGGGGAGCTTGCACACCCCGTCCGGGTGCATCGCCAGATAGGGGATTGTCTGCTGGACGGACAGGGCCGCCCGGCTGTTACCCCTTCCGGGACTGTTTTTGCTTTTTGCCTTTCGCAATCGCATCCTCCTTTCTCACAGCGCCCCGCCCGGTAAACGGGGCGTAAATGTTTTCTGTCTGATAGTGCCGAACCCCGGGCCGCAGGAATTTGGCCCGGATGATGTTATGAACCACTTTTTCAAAGGGGAGCCCGTCTTTTTCATACATGGCCAGCAGGAACGCCGGGAGCATGACCGCCAGCATAAAGAACATGGCCCCGGTATTCCCCAGGGGCTCCCGTGTCAGCAGATAGGACGGGATGCCGATGGCCGCCGCCCCGCCAAAGCAGATAAGCTGGCGCTTTGTCAAATTGAACGCCATCTTCGTTTTGATTTTGGATAAGTCATTCGGGACATTTACATAGGGCATGAGAAACCTCCTTTCTCGCTCCGGGGACTTCGGGACAATTTGTCCCAAAGTCCGGGACGGTGCTTTCCACCTCGTTTCCCCACACATCCCAGCCGGGCGGCGTCTGTCTTGCGAACAGCTCCACCCGGGGCAGATCGCCCATAAGGGCAACAATCTTTTCCCGGGCCTCGTCCGGCTTTTTGCTGTGGGCTTCAATGGGGGAAATGATAAACTGGTGGATATTGGCCGCCTGCCGCTTCGGATGCCCTTTTGTTGCCAGCAGGCAGACCTCCGCATTTCCCCTCGTCCAGAAACCCAGGCCATAAAACCAGCTATCAGCCTTCCGGTTTTTCTTCAGCCAGACGAAAGCCACGGACTTATACTGAAAGCCCCACGCCTTAATCAGCCGCAGGGCCTCGGGGAGCTGGGGGAAAGTCGCCCACAAAAAAAGCGCACTGTCCGGGGCGGCCAGATCCGCCACCGGGAGCGCACATAACTCGTCAATCCCCATTGTGGGATAATGATTTTCCGCCGCCCCCTGTACCTTGCTCCGCTGGTACTGCCAGGGAGGATCGGCGTAAATGATAGAATAGTCTCCGATAATCAAACTCCTTTCTCCCCGGCCTCCACCGCCGAGCGCGCCACGCGGATACGCTCACTGGCGGCGGCGTAAAAGGCCGGAGCCGTTTCAAAGCAGACGAAGCGGCGGCCAGTATTGAGGGCGGCAACAGCGGTTGTGCCGGAGCCCGCGCAGATGTCGGCCACCAGCTCGCCGGGCCGGGTGTAGGTCTTGATGAAATACTCGCACAGCTCCACGGGCTTTTGCGTGGGATGGATGCCGCCCGTTACTGTAGGGACAAACAACACATTTCCCGGATAGCGCCGCCCATCGCTGGACTCGGAGCTCTGCCGCTCGAATTTTCCATAGTTCGGGCTGGTGCCGCTGCGGGCATGGACGCGGCTGTACGGCTTGCCGTAAGTAAACTGCGGATTGTAAAGTGGGGCTTTCTGATAGAACACCAAAATATTCTCCGACTTTTTCAGCGGAGCCCGGTTTGCATTGAGAAATCCCGTCCCGCGCTCTTTGTACCAGATCCACTCATAGCGGAGCATGGAGAGGTTGGAGGCCCCCAGCACCTTGTCATAGGGGCATTGAGCAAAAAACAGCACCGCGCCTTCCGGCTTGACCGCCCATTTCACTGCCTCCCATAATTCCGGGAGCGGCAATGGCACATCCCAAAAGTTGCGGGTAGTGCCGTAGGGCGGATCGGTTAAGAGCATATCCACCGAATGACGGGGAAGGGAGCGCAGGCCCTCGATGCCATCCATCAGAAACAGCCCCTCCGTAAGCCCCGGGGACTTCGGGACACTTTGTCCCAAAGCCGCCTTATCGGTCATCCCTTGCCTCCTTGCCCTTTGCCGGGACAGGGCGGGCGGCGTTTTCACGGGCGGCCTGCGCCCGCCCTTCGGCTAACTGCCGGGCAATCGTCTTTGCGTCATCCCTTCCGCCCAGCAGTTCCCGCTTTTGCAAAACGGCGTCTGTTTCCGCCATAAAGCGGGCAACATCCGCCTCGTCAAAGTCCTCCGGCGCTTTTCCGTACCACAGGCGCGTCCCGTCGGGCCCATATCTTCTCGGCATATAACACCCCTTTCCTTAATGAGCTCCAAAGATGCTTTTTGAAATCGTCCCGGTTTTGAACAGCATAAAGCAGAGCAGAACCGTATAGCCCACGGCTCCCCATATTGCGCCGATGGGATCTCCGCCTGTGGCGATCCCTTGAATGAGCACCGCATAGATGCCCACGCACAGCAGGATCAAAAGCCCCTGGAAACCGATGGCGAACAGGGACTTCAGATAATTCTGCCCCATACTCCCCATTTCCCGGTTGGACAGGGTAGCCACCGGGATGGGCGCTAAACTGGTCAGCATATATATTTCCAGCATACGGCCATAAATCAGAACGAAAATCACGATATTCAGCGCGGTCATGGTAAAACCGATAAAGATCGACTGGAGCCACAGGCCCAAAAGGGAGCCCAGCCCCATTGTTTCCAGCGTGGCCTCCAAATCCGCCAGCATATCCGGCGAAATGTCCGTAGAACCCTGGATCACCCCCGCCGAGCTTGCAATCACGCTCTGCGACACATCAAAAATCGCGTTGACGATATTGAATGTGTTGGAGAGGATAAGGATGGCCGCCGCCGTTTTGAAAATCCACTTGAAAAACATCCAAGTGTCGATGTCGTGTAAATTATTGCGGTCTATGAGCATTTGAATGAGCTCGTACACCGCCACATAGGTTAGGACTAACCCGGCAATCGGTAAAATTACCGTTTCGGAAATCTGGCGGATAAGGGAGAAAACCCCGGCGTTCCATGCCGCCGGGGTTGTTCCCACCTCTCCCGCAATCTCCCCGACTCGGGCGTTTACCGTATCAAACAGGCCGCTCAGATTGCCTAAAATGCCTTCAATGAGCAGGCTTTTGAGCCAGTCGGTCAGCCAGTCGGTGAGAAATCCCATAAGCCGCTACCTTAAAACAGGCCGGACAGCAGAGGGATCAGCGTAGTGCCGAGCAGGATGATGCCGCCGCCCGCCATGAGCTGTTTTATCCCCAAATAGGTGTAGGAAAACGGCTCGATGGCGGGCGGCGGCGTGTCAAGAAATATCTATGGAGTTTTTAAGAACCGCCCCGGCGGGGGCAGGTCAGGCCGTGACCTGCTCCACTTCCGGGATGGGTTTGAGATTGAAATGAATTTCGATAGAAATGTGTCTTGTCTTATCATCGTCTATGCTCTCATGGACAACGATTTCTTTAATCAGGCGGTTTAAGGTGGCGGCGTCCAGTTCCGTGATGTCGGCGTATTCCTGAATGGCTTCTACCCATTGGCGGGCGTCACACGCAAGCCGGATTTCATCGGCCAGCTTCTTCCGGCCTTCCTCAACCTTTGCTTTCAACTCGGCCTGTTCCGCCTGCGTCTTTTCCATCAGCAGATTGAAGTTTGCTTCACTGATACGCCCGGCAACCATGTCCTCATACAGCCGCAGCACCATCTTTTCCAGAACGTCAATCCGTTCCTCGTCTTTGGTAAGGGAACGCTCCAACGCTTCCCGCTGGCCTTTCTGCTCGGCTTCGCAGGTGTCGGTCAGCTTCCCGGCAACGGCTTCCCCGTCCATCAGGGCGGCTCTGGCGCACTCCCGGATTTTGTTCAGCACAAGGCTGTAAAGGGTGTCGTACTCAACCCGATGCTGGGTACAGTGCTGCTTGCCGTAGGCGTTGTAGGTTTTACAGGAATAAATCTGCTTCGGGTGCTTGTCGTTAGTGTAGCGGATTGTCAGCGACTTCCCGCACTCGCCGCACTTGATAAGCCCCGCAAACAGGCTGATTTCCCCGGTCTGGCGGGGGCGCTGCCGGGATTTCAGCTTGCGCTGCACGATGTCAAAGGTCTTGCGGTCAACAAGCGGCTCATGCTGGTTCTCCACCACAATCCATTCCTCCGGCTTCTTCTCCCCGATGGTGCCGATTTTGAAGCGGTATTCCTTCTTTTGGGAAGCAATAGCGCCGGTGTAGACGGGGTTCATCAGGATGTCCTTAATCACGGAGAAATCCCACATATACCGCCCGTTTACCGGGTCTTTCTTTTCCCACTTGGTTGACACGTTCCGAAAGCCCCGCACCCGGTTCCAGTAGGTCGGGCATGGGATTTTTTCTTCTTCCAGCCTGCGCCGGATGTAGTTGGGGCCGTGTCCTTCCAGCGCCCACGCAAACAGACGCCGGACAATGGGGGCCGTTTCCTCATCAATCAGCAGATGGTTTTTGTCCTCCGGGTCTTTCCGATACCCGAAGGGGGCAAGGCAGCCGGTAAACTGGCCTTTCTGCGCTTTCAGCAGATAAGAGGAATGAACCTTCTTGGAAATGTCCTTGCTGTACATCTCGTTGAGGATGTTCTTGAACGGCGCAATGTCGTTGTTGTCCCGCATGGTGTCGATACCGTCATTCATGGCGATATACCGCACGCCGTTGCGGGGGAAGAAATCTTCAATCAGGAAGCCTGTCTGCAAGTAATTCCTACCCAGTCTGGACAGGTCTTTCGTGACCACAAGGTTTATCTGCCTGCGCTCGATGGCTTTCAACATCCGTTTCAGGTCGGGGCGCTCCATGTTCAGCCCCGTGTAGCCATCGTCCTGATAGACTGCAACAACCTCCCATCCCTGCTTTTCGCAGTAGGTTTCCAGCATAGCCCGCTGGTTTGCGATACTGGCGCTCTCCCCGTCAAGGTCATCGTCCTTGGAAAGCCTGCAATAGATAGCCGCCCGGAAGCTGCTTGCCAGTACCATGTCCATGCCTGCATATTCAAATCCGTTCATCATAACCGTTACCCGCACAATCCAGACGGAACACGGTCACTCTGAACCTTGTCTTTATTATATCCTAAATCTTGCTTTTTCGCAAGATATTCTTTATCATCTCTCTGGCTGTATTTCTGTGCAATCAGGCTCACGAAAACGTCCGTAGCGTCCAGTTCGCCGTCAAATACCGTTGTGACATGGATTTCAGTTTTGTTTTTTGCCATAGGCAGTTACCTCCATAAATGAAATAAGCCAGACAGGAGAGGGTCGGCAACGAAGTCCGGCAACGGGCGCGGGAAAACCTCGAAAACAATCTCTGTCTGGCGGTTGGGTTATTTATTACTTTTTCTTTTATTTTTCTGTTGCTTTGGTTGTCAGAGGGGGAGAAAAGCCCGCAGTTACGGGCTTTTTCCCGGCAACCGGCTCGGCAACGGGATAGCAACGGGGTCGGCAACCGGCTGTGATTTCCCCGGATTTTTCAGAAGGGAAGCTCCATCTGCTCTGTGACTTCCACAAATCCGTCCGGCGTTTTTTCACGCCCGTTGTCAGCGCCCGTTGCCGGGGGTTCCCGTTCCCAGCCCTTTTGCCTGCCGTATCCTTCAAATATCCGGGGATTGGAGAAATACTTCCATCCCGTGATACCGTGGTTCATAATGTCGTTGACCTCCCGGATTTCCCATTGTTTCGGTTCGTCAAAGGGATGGTTTAAGGCTTCCTTGAAAAGCTGCTTGGAGCATACGGCGCTGCCGGTGTAGCGGTCAAGGTACGCCTGTATCATCCCGGCCTTGGTATCCTCCGGCATGAAATCCCGCTGGTGTTCTTTGAGGTACTGTATCATTTCGGGGGTAAAAGACAGCTTAAAATCGCCGCTTTTGTAGGTTGTCATGGCTTCCGCCCATACCTGTTCGATATAGGCTCTGGAAGCGGCTTCATCGTCCAAAATGTGTACCTCGGCCTGTTTGGGGTAGACCATGACCGGCAGGAAGCGCCGGTTCCCGGAACGGTCAAGGGGCAGGAAGTCCAGCGCATTGGAAGTCCCGCCGAACACGCATTGCCGCAGCCTGTCCTCCGGGTGGGTTTCGTAGGGGATTTTATAGACCTCCTTCTGGCGGCTTAAAAATGACTTGATTTCCTCTATGCTCTTGGCGTTGGCGGTGGCAATCATCTCTGACATTTCAATTATCCAGTGGCCTTGCAGCTTGCGGTACACGTTATCATCGTCCAGCTTCCGCAAATCATCGGAAAACCACTCGTCCTTTACAGCAAGCAGCCGGAAGAAGGTGGATTTCCCGGCTCCCTGCCCGCCGACCAGACAGAGCATGACCTCAAATTTACAGCCGGGGCAGAAAGCCCGGTGGATGGCTCCCAGCAGGAACAGCCGCAGCGATTGAAACGTATAGTTGTCCGTGTCGGCTCCCAGAAAGTGCCGCAGGCAGTAGCGGATACGCTCTTTCCCGTCCCAGACAAGGCCGTTCAGGTAGTCCCGGATGGGATGGTAGCTGTTGGCGTCTGCCGCAAGGTCAGCGGCGTCCGCTATCTTTTTCTCGCTTGTCAGGCCGTAGGTCTTTTCCAGATACAGGCGGATATACTTCATATCCGTGTCGGTCATGGCCTTGCTGCCGGTTCTGCGTTTCCTGCCGATGGGCTTTAGAAGGTCAATGCGCTCGGTCAGGAGATTTTTCGCAACTGCCCCGGAAAGGATGGGGTCATACTGGAACACGGTCAGGCAGTTCTGGATACTGTTCCGCACGCCGCCTTTTTCGGTGCTTTCCAGCAGGGCTTTCACTTCCTCAACGCTCCGGGGCGGCGGGGCGGCTTCGATGGCGTCCGTCACGGCCTGCCGCAGCTCCGGCGGCAAAGTCTGCCATTCTCCGCTCAAGGTTCCTCACTTCCTTTCCGTAGCTGGCAATCAGGGCAGCCCGTTCCTCCATGTCGGAGAACAGCAGCACATCCAGCAGATATTCCACATGGGATTGTTTCTGCAAGGCTTCCACGAAAAGCGGGTGCCATTCCTCGTCCGGTGTCTTGGGGGCATAGTCCCGCTTCCAGCGGCGCAGCAGATTGTGATAGTCGGACAGTACCCGGAAGCAGTAGCGCTCCATGCGCTTGAATTGCTGTTCCGGGCTTTCCTGCCTTTGTCTTGGCTTCGGGCGGTGGCTCCTGCTTGGCGGCTCCCTGTCCTCATAGGGGATGGAGAAGTCCTGCGCCAGCATGAGGGCGGCTTCCCTGGGGCTGACGTTTTCCAGACGGGAAACAAAGTCAATCACATCCCCGTCTGCCTGACAGCCGAAACAGTGGAAGCGCCGGTCAACCTTCATGCTGGGGTTTTTATCGTCATGGAAGGGGCAGACGCACATCCCGTTTCTTCCCACCCGGACGCCGTAATGCTCGGCGGCCTGCCGGGTGGTAACAGACTGCTTCACGGCTTCAAATACGTTCAATAGGCAAATCCTCCTGAAAATAAGAAAAGCGCCTGTCATTCTCACGGGGAAAATGGCAAGCGCCTGATTGGTTAAAGTTCCATATCCTGTTTTTGCTGGCGGCGGGGGTGCTGGCGTTTCTGTTCTTCCCGCTGTTTTGCGCCCTCAATCTTCCAGCTTAATTGTTCGTTGATGGACGGCTTCTTTCCCGGCTCCGGCACAACCCGGCGCTGGTCGGGCGGCAGCACATGGTTTATCCAGTAGCGCACATCCCGCAGCAGCTTCATGTCCTCCTGAACCGCCTGCAATCCCTCGTTCTTTTCAGACAGTTCCCCGGAAAGCTGCTCCCGTTCCTTCTTCAATTCTTTTGTATCAAAGGGCAGTTCCTCCTGATGGGCTTTGAAAAAACGCTTTGCGGCAAGGTAAGCGTCCAGTTCCTCCCGGTGTTCGGCGGCAAACTTCTCCTTCCGGCTTTTCCAGCCGATGGAAGCATATTTCTTATAAACCTCCTTGTAGGCTCCGTGGTTGGCAAGATGGGTAAGGGTGGTGTCAATGGCCTTTATCCGGCGTTCTGATTTTTTGATGTCGGCCTTGGTGGAAAGGATCTCCCCGCTGACCTTATCCAGATAGGCGTCAAGGCTCTCCACGGTGGAGATCTCTTTCTGCCGCAGGAAGTCAAGGGCTTCCATGACCTTGTTGAAATCGCCAACAGTGCCTTTCAGCTTCCCCTTGGAAGTCCAGCCGGTGCGTTCCTCGCTCCGCATATCCAGATACCGGGAAAGCAGTTCGGGGATGGTCGGCTCCTTTGCCTGTTCCAGTGCTTCCAGCAGCGCCGCCTTTTTCTCTTTCAGGCCGGACAGCCAGCCCTTTAAGCTGCGTACCATCTGCCGGATAGACTGCATGAGGGAATTGGCAGCTTTGATGTCCCGGTTCAGGTTGCCGATGTTGGTCTGTATGCCTTTCTTCTCCAACTGGCTGACCGCTGGCCCCATGTGGACGGTGGGGATTTTATCAATCCCCTGTCGGGCATAGGAGCGAAGGTCAAGGCGCTCCGGGCTGCCGATGGCTTCCAGATAGCGGTTCGCTGTATCAGCCCAGCCCTGCCGCCATATCTCGGCGTACTTCTGGTCGTTCCAGTCCACGGTGTCCTCCTTGTGGCTTTTCCATCTGCCGGACGCAAGCCGGATACGCTCGCCGTTCTCGTCAAGGTCGTAAACCTTCCGGCTCTTTGGGAGCCACTTGCCTTGTTCGTCCATTGCCCGCATGGTAAGCAGGATGTGGGCGTGGGGATTTCCGTCCCCCTTGTCATGGATGGCAAAGTCGGCAATCATGCCTTTGGAAACAAAAAACTCCCGGCAGTAGTCCCGGATAAGGTCGGCTTGCTGCTCCGGGGGAATATCCCTCGGTATGGCAAGCACTAATCTCCGGGCAAGCTGGGAGTTCCATTGTTTCTCGATGGCTTCGGCGGCGTTCCACAAGGTATTTCGGTCTGCGTACTCTGGCGGGGCATGGGGCGGCAGCATGATTTCAGTGTGGACGATTTCGCTTTTATGGGAATAGTATTTCTGCTTCTGGTCGTATTCGGAAAACAGCCGTTCCCCGCTCTGGTAGGCGGCAGACGCAACGGCTGACTGGCGCTTGCTGCGTTGGATGATTTTCACATCAAAGTGCGGGCATGGCAAGTAATGTCCTCCTTTCTCCCGGCGTCCGGGCAAAAAAAGAGCAGGGAACCTGTTTCAAGATTTCCTGCTCGGTGGTGCCGCCGGTGAGCGGCTGGTATTCAGTTTTGAAAGTCCGGGTCAGGTTGGCCCGATGATGATGAGAGGTGCTATTTTCGATTTGGTTTTCTTTTGATGGCCAGCAATTTCATGTAATCATCAAATTCATCCGCATTGGTCGGTTCAAACATTACCCATTTCCCATCATGATAGGTTTTTGCTTCATCATATTGCCTGCAAACGACATCAGAGAGGGTATCTCTTATATCTTCAAATTTTGCTCTTTCATCCTTCCCAAAAATAATCATGAAACCAATACAATTACTTTTTGCATATAGGCAACAAAGTGTTTTTCCACCTCTGCGATATTTATACTCGTAAGTCCAATTCTTACCGCCAGTATTCCATAGTCGTTCCATATCGTATTTTTCATCAATAGCCGAACATAACGCCTGCCAAACTTCAAATAAAGATTGTCCGAGTAATTCAATCATAGTTGATTGAGATGGTATATTTTCAAGCATTGTATCACCTCCGCTAAATTATGATTTACTACTGGCTCTATTATACTATGACTAGGCACTTATGGGAATAGATGAATTGTAAACTTGCTGAACGGAAACAGCTTGCAGCGCAAGGTGTTTCCGGGCGGCAAGTCCACAAAGGGGTAGCTGGCGGCAGCCAGCGCAGGGGAAGTGTAGCTTCCCCTGTGATGATTGACTGAAGCCGGAACGCTGCGGGCAATCATCCGCTTTCCGCAGGAAGCCCCCGGCAGGGCGCAACACACTACCTTCAGGTGGTGTATAGTTGCGCCCTATCCGAGTTCTGGGATAGGGCGCATTATCCGAGATATTCAACTATCCGAGGAAATTTTCAAATAGTGGCTATATATAAGGATTTCAAAGAA
>PPYF01671500.1_pt1 | contig 41279 bp, 32 predicted proteins | sample 1559871 | NCBI WGS metagenome assembly PPYF01 (sample SAMN08240021, study PRJNA423297) | Human gut metagenome, whole genome shotgun sequencing project.
GGGCAGTTACGGCTGTCGGTAGTTACCTTGCCGCATTCCGTAAAACACTTATATAAAGCTGAAATATCCATCTTTCGCTTTGCTTTTAAATTAAGTTGCAACAAAGATAACTGAAAAATAGTTCATGAAATAACAAAAACTCAAGAATTGTGCGTACTTTTGTACGACCTAAATGACAAGCCGTAAACAATGGAAACCAAAACCGTCAAATATATTAATGTTAATGGGAAACTGATGGATCTCTCCCATCCGCAAGTAATGGGAATCCTGAATGTGACACCCGATTCTTTCTATGCCGGCAGCCGGCAGCAAACGGAAAAAGATATTATCAACCGTACCTCCCAAATAATAGAAGAAGGAGCTTCCATCATTGATATAGGTGCCTATTCCTCACGTCCCAATGCCGAGCACATCAGCCCCGAGGAAGAGATGCGCCGTCTGCGTACCGGACTGGAAATCATCAATCGCTATCATCCCGATTGTGTGGTGTCCGTGGACACTTTCCGTGCGGATGTAGCCCGGATGTGTGTAGAGGAGTACGGAGTGGCAATCATCAATGACATTGCCGCCGGAGAAATGGACCCGCAGATGTTCGACATGATTGCCAGGCTGGGAGTACCTTATATTATTATGCATATGCAAGGCACGCCGCAAAATATGCAAATGAATCCGCATTATGACAATCTGTTGAAAGAAGTCTTTCTCTATTTCTCGGAAAAAGTACAGAAATTACGCGACTTAGGAGTAAAAGATATTATTCTGGACCCTGGTTTCGGTTTCGGAAAAACAGTGGAACATAATTACCAGTTGATGAATCATTTGGAAGAATTCAGCCTGTTCGAACTACCGTTACTGGTCGGCATATCACGTAAATCAATGATTTACAAGCTGCTAGGCGGAACCCCTGATGATGCCTTGAACGGAACAACAGTGCTGGATACCATTTCCCTACTAAAAGGAGCGGATATTCTCAGAGTGCACGATGTAAAAGCTGCTGTAGAAACCGTGAAGATAGTACAGAAGATGAAAGACTCCGCTGCCTTTTAATTCTTAATTTTCAATTTTTAATTCTAGAAAGATGTTTATTGATTTTAGTATAAAAGACCTCATCGATATCCTGCTGGTAGCCTATCTGCTTTATCAGACTTACCGTCTGATGAAAGATTCGGGTTCTATCAATATCTTCATCGGTATCCTGGTATTTATAGGTATCTGGCTGATTGTATCTCAGGTTTTGGAAATGAAACTGCTAGGGTCTATCTTCGATAAATTGGTCAGTGTAGGTGTCCTAGCCCTGATTATTCTTTTTCAGGATGATATACGCCGGTTCCTTGTCACACTGGGCTCGCATAAACAGTTGGGACGTTTTTTCCGCTTCCTGACGGGAAACAAGCAGGAAAAGACGGAAAAAGCGGATATTATGCCGATTGTACTTGCCTGTATGAGCATGAGCAAAGGGAAAGTGGGGGCACTGATTGTCATCGAAAAAAGTGTACCTCTGAATGACATCATCCGTACAGGAGAAATTATCAACGCCAATGTGAACCAACGACTGATAGAAAATATTTTTTTCAAAAACAGTCCATTACATGACGGAGCCATGATTATCCGCCATAAACGGATAGAAGCAGCCGGTTGTATTCTCCCGGTATCTCACGACTTGAATATCCCTAAAGAATTGGGATTAAGGCATCGGGCTGCCATGGGCGTATCGCAGGAAACAGATGCATTGGCCATTATCGTTTCAGAAGAAACAGGTGGCATATCCGTGGCTTATAAAGGACAATTCCATCTCAGACTGACTGCCGAAGAGCTGGAACGTATTCTGACAAAAGAAGACTAATAACCTATCCGGATTTTTACTCCACTGATTATCAATCTTAAACATAGAAATTCAACCTAGGCAACCAGTAATAAAGATCAATTCAGCATCAAACTCATATAAGGATGCTCCGCTTCCAGTAACAACCGGGTAAAACCATCCAACGTATAAGTGTGATATTTTTTTTCCGGTACTCTCTCACGAAAGCAGAAACCATCCCGTACCGTATAATAGCCGTTATTCTCCTGAATCGCTTCATCTCCCTCAAATCTTCATACATACACCGATGTGTTTCCTTCAGCAGGCGTTTCATGGCTCCATGCTTCCTGTAATCCGGATGCGTACAAGCACCCGATATATACGAAGTAGAAATCACCTCATCACAAAAAGTCATAGGATAAGGTATCATCTGCAATGCGGAAATAATCTTTCCGTCTTCACGAATCACCCTGTTCACTTCATCCTTATATCTCATCTTGAAATATAAGTCGGTAAACTCATCGCTATCATTGAAGCAGAGTTTCCATAATGTTTTCACTTCATCCTTTGTAGTCATTGAGCTCTGCTATACATTTCTCGAGTAAAATAACGGGCTGATAAGAAAGTTTTGCTTTGCGCAAACCTTCCAGACCAAGGTCTTCCTCGCGGTTTACATATATATATTGTTCGTCGATATGATTTGCATATTCATAGTTAATCATGGCATACGACCCTTCTATTCCCGTATCCGCCTTTTCAACACAAGTATCCCATGTTTCATGATTGATGGGAGCACCGTATGTAAAAGCGGCAATCTTCCCGTTGACATGAAGCACGCCGCCCGTCAAACCCAACGCCTCCATATGGTTCAAGGCATATGTCATGGACTTACGTTCTGCCCCCAATGCCAATTGTTCCTCGCAGTTATTGGCACGACACCATTCCTCTTCCAGCTTCAAACATTCGGGAACCAGATCTGGAGTCAACGGTTTGTATTCATAATCAGGATACTGCTTCTTGAACTTGTTGATATGATTACGTTTGGCTTGAAACTTCTTTCCTTTCAAGGTTGCCAGGTCAGTACGCAAGTAGATATAATCAAAGTAATCCCGGTCTTCTGTAAAAGTGAAACGTCCGGGCATCGCCGCCTCTATGTCCGCTTTCATCCCCACGCATACCCCCAGCATACGCAATTTTGCCCCCATCTCTTCAGCATCCTTTATTAATGCTTCAAGAACTGGTTTCACATCTCCAGTTCCGACGGGCATCATGTAGGCCAATTCTTCTCCCGCATAGAAACGCAGCAACAGGTAATTATCCATCACGGCATATTTAGTCTGGTACAGGAAAATCCAACTACACAGATTGGCAAACGACAAGTCGCAATTACGACGCAAACTGCCTAAGGTAAAGGACTGTATCAAGTCTTTATCCGCTAAAGTTATATCTTTAAATTCTATCATAAAATATGGGTTGCTTGTTTTCTCACCACAAATCACAGAATCTTCATTTCATTCAAAGTGACAATAGTTATCAGACTGCTGTAAGAATGCTCTGTTACTACTAAATGCGGATAGACTTTTTATAAGCAATGCTCACCCCAATGACCATACCTATTGAAAATCAAATCAATCCTCTATAATCTGTGATGATTTTCTATATATAACAAAGATAACAGCTTTTTTGTTAAATCACACCTAATAATCTAAGAATTGTCGGTGTGAAAATCGCTGTCATAATTCCGTTCAAAGTCAATCCCAGACTAGCGTATGCTCCATATTTCCCACTGATTTCCATTGCTGTAGAAGTACCTACCGCATGAGTAGCCGTACCCATAGAAAGACCTTGCGCAATAGGACTCCCCACATGACCTACCCGAAGCGCTGGTTTCAACCAAAATTCAATCAGGTGACCTCCTTCATTATATGTTTCATAACTGATGCCGGTAAATTTCAAAAACAGAATCAACACGGCAATGGTAAGCAGGATCGGGTTTAACACCACCCATCCAGTCTTTTTCTGCAAGACACGTGACAAAAAAAACACCCCGAAGGTGAATGCCAGCAAAAAGAACTTATTTTCTAAATATTCCATTTGATTTTCTAACTAATTGGTGAACCCATCCTGTTACGACCAGTACCAAAACCGTACTGACCACTGTCGCAATTACTATCGGCCAAAACTGTGCTTCAATGACATCAAAATAAAGCATCAGTGCCACACCGGGCGGAACGAAGAAAAAGCCCAGATTAGCAACCAAGAAATCGGACAGCCCCTGCACCCATTGCAGTTTTATCCAACCCAATTTGAGAAAAAGGGTGAGTAACAGCATTCCTATAATACTGGACGGCAGCTTGATACCCGTCAAAAAAACAATCAATTCACCCAAAGCCAAACAGCCAAATAAAATGGCGCACTGACGAATCATACCTTATAAATTTATTAAATACTTATTGAAAACTGCGCAAAGTTAAGGAAACATCCCGTTTGGTGTTCAATAACATACACTTTTAGCATACTTTAAACCAAAAATAATATTGATTTTGCAATGTAGATATTGCAAAATTAGCTAATTTTGCATCGTGAAAAACAACACTCGTCTTTAGAACGTACATAATTAATATATTATCATGGATTTAATTTCTCAAATCGTTGAGCGCGCGAAAGCAAACAAACAGCGCATTGTTCTTCCGGAAGGAACTGAAGAACGTACTTTAAAAGCTGCCAACCAAATATTGACAGACGGTGTTGCCGACCTTATTTTATTGGGAAACCCCGATGAAATCATGAGCCTGGCTAAACAATGGGGGTTAGGGAACATCGGTAAAGCCACTATTATCGATCCCACAGACCACCCGAAAAAAGAAGAGTATGCACAATTGCTGTGCGAACTCCGCAAGAAAAAAGGTATGACCATCGAAGAGGCCCGCAAACTGGTTGTCGATCCGCTGTATCTAGGATGTCTCATTATCAAGGCTGGTGATGCCGACGGACAGTTGGCCGGCGCACGCAACACAACAGGTAACGTACTTCGTCCCGCTTTACAGATTATCAAGACTACTCCGGGTATCACTTGCGTATCCGGTGCCATGCTGTTGCTGACTCATGCTCCCGAATACGGAAATAACGGTGTAATTGTAATGGGTGACGTTGCTGTAACCCCGGTACCGGATGCCAACCAACTGGCTCAAATTGCAGTTTGTACCGCTCAGACCGCCAAGGCTGTTGCCGGAATTGATCCTCGCGTAGCTATGTTAAGTTTTTCAACCAAGGGTTCTGCCAAACATGAAGTGGTAGATAAAGTGGTGGAAGCTTTGGCAATCGCTAAGGAAATGGCTCCCGATTTGAAGATTGACGGTGAACTGCAAGCTGATGCAGCTTTGGTTCCGCACATCGGTGCAAGCAAAGCCCCGGGATCAGAAATTGCAGGTAAGGCAAACGTACTGGTTGTTCCTTGTCTGGAAGTAGGTAATATTTCTTATAAATTAGTAGAACGTCTGGGACACGCTACCGCTATCGGCCCGATCCTGCAAGGTATCGCTCGTCCGGTGAATGACCTGTCACGCGGTTGCTCTATCGACGATGTTTATAAGATGATTGCCATTACTGCCAATCAAGCAATTGCCGCTAAAGAAAACAAATAATCATTCTCCAAAAAACAACAACATCATGAAAATATTAGTGCTCAATTGCGGTAGTTCTTCTATTAAATATAAATTATTTGATATGACTACCAAAGAAGTCCTGGCACAGGGCGGTATAGAAAAAATCGGCTTGGTAGGCTCTTTCCTGAAACTGACTTTGCCCAACGGTGAAAAGAAAATATTAGAAAAAGACATCCCAGAACATACCGCAGGTATCGAGTTCATTCTGAATACATTGGTGAGCCCGGAATATGGCGCAATCAAGTCATTGGATGAAATCAACGCAGTAGGTCACCGTATGGTACATGGCGGAGAACGTTTCAGCGAATCCGTATTGCTGAATAAAGAAGTACTGGATGCTTTTATCGCTTGCAACGATTTAGCCCCGCTTCATAACCCGGCTAACCTGAAAGGTGTGAATGCTGTTTCTGCCATTCTGCCCAACGTTCCCCAAGTAGGTGTATTTGATACGGCATTCCATCAAACAATGCCCGACTATGCATATATGTATGCCATTCCATACGAACTGTATGAAAAATACGGTGTGCGCCGTTATGGCTTCCATGGAACTTCTCATCGCTATGTTTCACAACGTGTATGCGAATTCCTTGGCGTTGATCCGAAAGGAAAGAAAATTATCACTTGCCACATCGGTAACGGTGGTTCCATTTCAGCTATCAAAGATGGTAAATGTATAGACACCAGTATGGGGCTGACCCCATTGGAAGGTCTTGTAATGGGAACTCGTAGTGGTGACATCGATGCAGGCGCCGTTACTTTCATCATGGAAAAAGAAGGATTAAATGCAACCGGCGTATCCAACTTACTAAACAAGAAGAGTGGTGTATTAGGCGTTTCAGGTGTATCCAGCGATATGCGCGAACTGGAAGCCGCTGTTGCTGCCGGAAATCCGAAAGCTATTTTGGCTGAAAAGATGTATTTCTACCGCATCAAGAAATATATTGGTGCATATGCTGCCGCTCTAGGTGGTGTAGACATCATCCTGTTCACTGGCGGTGTAGGTGAAAATCAAGCCAATTGCCGTTCTGAAGTTTGTGAAGGTTTGGAATTCATGGGTGTGAAGATTGACCTTGAAAAGAACAAGGTTCGTGGAGAAGAAGCTATTATTTCTGCCGATGACTCCAAAGTGACAGTAGCTGTTATCCCAACTGATGAAGAGCTGATGATTGCCAGCGATACTCTGGCTATTCTGAATAAGTAATTTTATTGTTTGGTTAAATATATAAATTATAGAAGGCTGCTACGCGTGATGCATAGTAGCCTTTTTTAGGAATATTGACTTTCTCCCTCAACATACTGCTCAAGGAACATATTTTCACCATCAAATACAGCATACGAAAAATCTTGTATCCAGTCACCAAGAATCAACATACGTGAAGTACGGCTCAGCATCAAGTCTAGCATAATGTGGCGATGACCATAAATAAAATAATTGATATCCGGATGCACTCTTTTTCCAAATAATCACCACACCAGATGTCATGATTACCGATAAAGAAATGCACCTCCACTCCCAAATCGGTCAACTCGGAAATCTTCCCCAAGAAACGAGTATAGCCTTTCGGCACTACCAGTTTGAACTCGTACCAAAAGTCGAATATATCTCCCAACAGGTACACTGCTGCAGCATTATGTTTTATACTATCCAGAAAATTCACCAAACGGCGCTCCTGTGTCCGCCCGTGTGCTATGGCACGAGAACCTAAATGTGCATCGGAAAGGAAATATACGTTCTTCATAATCTTACTAAATTAAATACCTCATAAATTAAAAATCCGAGAATAGAGAATTAAAAAAACAACACCTTGTCCAATAACTTAGACATATTGGCAATTCTTATTTTCCAATTTTAATTCTCAACTTTCAATTTATTAGAGGAAACCCAATTCCAATTTAGCTTCTTCACTCATCATATCTTTATCCCATTCGGGTTCAAAAACCAAGTTCACGACCGATGAAGTAACTCCTTCCACAGAGTCGACTTTCTGACGTACATCCTCCATAATAAAATCAGCAGCAGGACAATTGGGGGCAGTCAATGTCATATCTAACACTACTTCTCCATCATCTTGCAAATCAATCTTATATATCAAGCCTAAATCGTATATATTCACCGGAATCTCGGGATCATATACGGTTTTCAACATGGCTATAATCTTCTCTTCTGTTTTTAAACGGGTATCTGCATCCATATCTCTCGTTGTTTTAATTGCAAATTTAATGATTTCAATTTCTATATTTATCATAAATAAAAAATACTGTTGAAAAGAGAAACTTAATGAAATAGTCGGTTAGTTTGAAAACCATACCGATAAGCGTCCAAAAGAGATGTAGATAAGCAAAAGGAAAACGCATTGCCCGAAAAACACTCTAGACACCGTTTTTAACAATTTCACCACTAAATTCCGTTCAACCATTGTTGTAAAGAAAAAACTCGCCATCGATATCACTTTTGTCAATAACGAGCTATTTCTGTTTTTTATATCATTTCAAATCCATATTATTTAACGTCATGTGATTCACAAACACGACCAGTCTTAATCCTTATTTTATCCTCAGAAATCCAACTAACTATCGTACAATTGTAGTTTCTGGTCCAAGATAAGAACGTTTCATTCCCCCCATATCTATCACAACTTTTTGGATAATCATACCAGGGTCAGAACATATCAATTTCAAAGTATGCTTGCCCGGCTTATCAATATTCAGGGTTACAGCGTTTATCGTACTGTTACGATATACATTCTCCCTCCATTCACCTGAATATTCTTTTGCATTATTCGAAGCATATTTCAACAAGCCATTATCTATCATTATACCAAAGCAAGTGCCACGTTCCGAATTCACCGGAAAGACAGGTAATGCATACGTATAAACCGTTACCGAACCAGCATTAAAAGTATAAAAATCATATTCCACCTTGGCAGCCTCCCCGGAACGGCGTGGATTTTGGACTGGTTCTACGGCCTCTCCTAATTGTATGCACTGGTTCTCATAGCCCAATCCCTTTATGACTTTTATCTTTATATCTTCATTCTCCACTTTTCTATGGTATTTTCCCGGATTGATAGATACACAGCCATTATCTTCCACATACCATCCTTTCAACTCGCCCACTGTAGGATAAGCAGGATTGAAAACCGGTAAGTAGACCTTTTCCTGACGACCGCCGGATATAACCTCTATTTCACCCGTTATCCTTTCCCCTACCGGAACTTTCACCCAATCTACAGATACAATAATCCGTTCTTGCAACTGAGTAGTTCCGTTCTGTCTGCTGAGTTTGATCCAGGAATCAGAAGTTTTGGCATTCCACGTGAACGCTTGCTTTCCTACATTGTACAATTCAATAAAAGATTCTTTCCGGGTATAAGGATTTACGCAAGGAAGCACATTCAATGTAGTCTTTCCCAAAGGGGAATCCTGTTCCGGAAGAAAAATCCGCATTTCTGCTTTTTGAGGTACATCGATAGTCGTCAGCGGAGGCATCTTCTGATAGGTGGCAGTCCATCCGGGTGCCAAAGCCATCATATGATTCCATTTACCATTAAGCAGGGAATTGTATTTATCGGTATAATAATCTATGCTATCATGATAGGATTTGACTCTATCGGCCAAATAGTTGGTTGCTGTACGTCCCTGACGCGCATACCATCTGTTTTGCTGCGCGACCAGCATTTTCTTGTTCATAAGTGCCGCTCCTTTCACTGGATAGAAAACCAACTCATAAAAAGCAGCCTTATGGGATTCTGGCAACGCGTTCCATATCTTTTCGCTTTTATCAGAAATACGGTCATACTCTTGTATTCTGCCTTCTGCCTCATTATAATTTATAAAAGAGAAGTCAGTATCCGTCATCCTCTCCTGAACATGTTCATTATTCCATTCATATCCCCATCCCATTGCCTCCGGCTTGTGCTGGAAGCCCAAATGATAATAGCTATTCATTACATCTTCAATGTCTTCCCTATACCTTTCACCGAATATGGAAACCAGAAAGTCCACCTGATGATTGTTTATGTTATCAAAATCGAACTTATCAATATCCCAGGCCATGTCCAAAAAAGTTTTCATACCCAGCTCACCCGGTTTGATATCTCCTACATTCAATAACCAATAGCGTTTTGCTCCAGTATCATAAGCCTTACGCATTTCCTCAAACATCAATGCCGGAGGAGTTGTATTCAACCATAAATAGTCATGCGGTTCGCCTAAATATGAAATATGATAATATACGCCCGCCCCACCTCTACGGCTTCTTTCTTCCTTATTGTTCAACCGTTTGATATATCCGAAATTATCATCCGGCCAAACCAGCATGATGTCTTCTGGAAGCCTCAACCCTCTTTCGTAGATATCAAGCACTTCTTTATAGGGAACAAAAATCTGAGGTATAGAGTCAATAGGAGAATCTATATGTTTCTTCAAAATACCTCTTTGGTCAGCAATAACCTCCTGCACCAGGTTGACTTCTTTATCTTTGGGAACACCTACGAGCCCGGCATCATGAATACCACGCATAGCAATCGTATAAATATTCTCATATGGGGCATTCTCCAATACTCGTTGGTCTAGCATCTTATTTATTCCTTCTTTGTTAGTCATATAATTCCATTCTCCCATTATTTTCTTATCCCACTCCGTTACGTTATTAAAAAGTAACGGTTCGCAATGGGAAGTGCTCATTATAATTCCATAACTATCTGCCACCAACTTATTCTCGGGATACTTATTAAAAGCGCCCGAAGAAGGATGCATTGCAGGTGCCAGCATATTGCCTTTCATCCTGAGAATCAGTTCACATACCTTAGCATAAGTTTTAGGTCCGATGTCACCCAATTCTTTATCAAACGTCCTTCCGGCCCAAGGAGTTATTCCCCAACCTTCATCATTAATAAAGATACCTCTGTACTGAACAGAGGGTGCCTGAGAAACATAGTTTATATGCTCAACATATAATTGGGACTTTCTTTTCGTCGGCACATCAGCCCACCAGTACAAAGGAGACACCCCTATGGCCTCCGACAATGTAAATACGCCGTAGGCTGTGCCACGCCTGTCGCATCCGGCAATGACAAGTACTTTTTTCACCCCTTTGACCGGAGCATCTATCGTTTTAACGACAAACTGTTCCCAACCACCACGAATGGCAGATACATCCAATAGCCCCTTTGCCACCAATCGGTCAACAAAAGCATTATGTCCCACCGTTCCCACAACAACGGCATATTCCGAAGAAACCTTTTTAGAAGAAACAGACACTTTCTTATCAGTCACCCGCTTTATATCTTCAGCCAAAAGACAAGCTGTTTTTTCTACTACACCATAATCCCGGGCATCATAATAAATCACTGTTTCATGAGAAGACACTAACGGAAAGGCTGCCCCACCTCCAGTTTTCTTAACAATAATCTGTCCCCAGCATATCGCCGGAAGAAACATAAATATGAATACGAACCAAAATCTCATCATCATATAAATTATATTTTAATTACTATTGATTGTGTGTCTGCAAATGCAGACACACAATGATTAAAAACAACATACCCTCTATTCTTAATGCCTAATATTATACCTATCTACTTTATTCATATCCGGGATTCTGCTCCAACACAGCTCCTCTATTCGCTTCTATTTCCTTATAAGGTATCGGCCATAATTCATAATGCTTTTTCATCTCCTTGGCATAATAGGGGTTGCATTTCATCACGCGGTCATAAAGTTTTCCCATTCTCATCAACGTTATTCTACGTCTTTCTTCTACGCCCAACTCTCTCATCCTCTCATCTAGAATATAATCCAAGGTTACCTGAGATGTCAATACCGGTTTCGCATGAGCCCTATTGCGAATAACATTGATATCAGCTGCTGCTTTGTCCTTATCATTTAAAGCCAGATATGCCTCGGCACGCAGCAAGTAAGTCTCGGCAAGCCTAAACATATATTGATCCGTATATGTAGCCCCAGCTCCACTGTTAAGCGCAAAAGTTTTGGAATTGGAATACAAACCTTCCGGATGATTGTATGGAGTAGTACACTTGGACTGATATGCATAGAGCGAACGTGAGGGAACTGTAACCCCTACCGGCGGATTCTGAGTATCAATAGTATCCCCGTAAAGTTTGGCATACTCTTTATTATGAACCGCAAACTTTCTCACAAAATTATGGTTTGCATTTCTCATATCTCCATAAAAATCATCTTTCCATATCTCATCACTGAAATATCGGGTTGAAATGGCCCAGCCTATACCACGGCCTCCGGTATAGTCACCAATCGGCCAACTGAAAGGATTCATTCCATGTGCTTTCACGTCACGTACCATCGGAGCATGATGCCTTTCCAAAGTATATGTCTGGTCTTTAGCCGTCAAAGAACCACTTCCACCGGGGGTGTCAGTTTCAATCTGAATAACCCAGATTCCTTCTGTGTTTCCAGAACCTCTGTTCTGATTGTTTTTTCGGAATAAATCCCAATATACATCTCCCGGAACTTCATTGGCTCTGGAACCAAAACGATTGTACATCAGTCCGGTAGCCGGATCATCGATGACCGTTGTGGCAGCATCCACCGCTTTCTGATATTGAGCCGTTGCCAAATAAAGTTCTGAGAGTAAATGATATGCTGCTGTATTAGACACTTCTCCATCCTGCACACTGGACAAACTGGGTAAATAAGTAGCCGCAAACTCTACATCTGAAATAGCCTGTTCCAACACCTCTTCTTTGGATGCCCTGACATAATCAAACTTAGGCCCGACGACTTCCGTCAATAAAAGAGGTACCCCACCGTACAGATAAGCCAAGGTCCTGTATGCAAATCCTCTAAAGAAACGGGCTTTGGCTTCGGCAATCACCTTTTGTTCCTCCGATACTTCTGAAACAGGCAGACGGTCGATAATAGTATTAGCCGTTGATATGGTATGATAAAGCAATGACCAGTGTACCGATGCAATATTACCAGTTGAATGATAAGCTGAAATCATATTCGAATGCCGTTCCGTACCGTTCGGTTCGCCATCATAGACAATGTCCGTGCCGTAAAGGTAGTCCATCGGACGATTTTCATCCCTGCTATAGAATTCCCTTCTCACCAGGTAATAGAGATTATTTACAGAACAATCAATATCCTCTTGGGTAAGAAAAGAATTGGTTGCACTCATAAAATCCAAAGGCTTCTCATCCAAAAAAGAACTGCTGCACGAACCCAGCACTGCTGAAAGCAACAAGGTAATAATATATATTTTTATTTTCATAATAAATCAGATTAATAAGTAAGACTAACACCAAAAGAAAAACTTCTCATTACCGGTCTGTCCGAATAAGTACTTCCAGCTTCTGGGTCCCAACCATGCCATTTTGTAAAAGTCAGCAGGTTTTTCCCACTGAAAAACAGATCAATTTCATTCAAACCAACCTTGTTCGTAACAGACTTCGGAAAAGCATAAGACAATGAAACATCCTGCAACCGTACAAAGCTCCGGTCTTCATATACCGTAGGAGTTATTTTCGGGGTACTAATGGAGCGTGCATAGACTGCATCCGGATTACGTGGTGACCAGTAATCCCATGCACTTATACGATTCCAGCGCAGATTATTCTGATCTCTGACCAACGAAGAAGAGTTGGCTGCCAGATATCCATCCTTTCCTCCTTGAACAGAATTGATAAAGAAACTAAGTGTGAAGTTCTTATACTCTAACGTATTCATAATACCAAATCGGTAAGCCGGATCTCCTTTACCTAAAATGACACGGTCTTCAGGAGTTATTTCTCCCTCTCCGGTCATATCAACAATACGATAATTACCCGGATAGAAACCGGCAGGTATATCATCACCCAACTGATAAATGCCATCTACTACATACCCATATACCGCAGATATGGGCTGGCCTATAAACAGATTACTGGATATGTTATCATCCTCTATGCCATCTCCATCATTATCTTCTCCTGTTAAAGTTACGATCTTATTGGAGTTTGTCGAAAAATTGAGTGAAGTAGTCCATTTAAAATCAGAAGTCTGTATATTCTTCGAAGTGAGAATAAATTCGAAACCCTTGTTCTTGATTTTTCCAAGATTAGAAGCTATCTTTGAAAATCCCGTAATATCGGGCAAAGCCACATCATACAATAAGTCTTTCGTTGTTGTCGAATAGTATTCTACAGAACCGGTGAGTCTTTGTCCCAGAATTGTAAAATCAAGACCTAAATTTATCCCTGCTGTTTTTTCCCATTTCAGATTACTATTTCCCAAAGCCGAAATCTCCTGTCCGATTACAGGCTTTCCACCATCACCAAAAATATATCTGATTTCAGAAGCCACAGTGGACAAAGATTTGTATCTGCTGGTCTGATTTCCGCTGATACCATATCCCCCACGCAGTTTCAGATAATCAATCCAAGGTATTTTAAAGAAAGGCTCTTCTGAGATAATCCACCCTAAAGCTATGGAAGGGAAAGTCGCATATTTATTATTCGCCGCAAATCCCGAAAAACCATCTCTACGCACTGTACCCGTTATCAAATACTGGTCCATCAAACGATAACTGACCCTGGCCATCTGATAACAAAGAGCCTCTCTCCAAGCATCCGAATATACATAGCGCGTTGTTGCCTGTTCCAGACTATTATAGCCCAATGTCATGCGTGTAAATCCCTGTCCCAAAGCCTTTGTATAATCGTATTTACGCTCCGAAGCCCCATACAATAATGTAGCATCAATATGATGTTCGCCAAATGTAGCATTGTAAGCCAGAATATTGTCTATAGTATAATCATAGTAGCCGGTATGCTCTTTATAAGCCTCTCCTTGCAGATTGTATCCATACTGGCTGGCCTGAAAATGATTGTCTATCCTATAGTTATTACCAAAATTCAATCGATACACTAACCCTTTAAGAGGCAATTTTATTTCAGATGATATATTACCGAAAAAATAATTATGACGCTCGTAATCATCAATATCTGATCCCATAAAAGGATTGGTATCCAATGTATTAAAAGGATATGGCTTTATCTTACCATCTGCGTCATAAGGTTCAATCAATGGAGATTGGGTTATCAGATTCCACAAACCCGGCTCCGCACCATCCTGATTCACAAATGCACCAAAAGTCTGAATTCCTATTTTCCACCAGGGAGCTATTTCCGCATTCAAATTCAGACGAATGCTGTTTCTTTTAAAATCATCATTTACAATAAATCCACGTTGATCCGTATTGGAGTACGAAAGCATATAATTGATGGATTTACTGCCACCGGATATATTAAAACGGTTTTCAAACAAATGCCCGCTTTGTGTTCCTTCGTTCCACCAGTTATAATTATAAGGACTGATATTTCCATTTTCATCCCTCAACGGAGCATCCGGCAATTTAGACGCTAGATCAAAGTCCGGATTAGGAGTAGTATAATCAGGCCCAAGGAAAGCCTCTGTATAATAGAAGTCTCTGACATTATCCAGATACTCTTCACGATTCATCGGACGATAATTGTGGGTCGGGTTAGAAAACGTATAACTGCTGGAGAAACTGATTTTCGGTTTTCCTTCCACACCTTTCTTAGTGGTAATCATAACTACTCCATTGGCTGCTTGTGCACCATATACAGCAGTAGAACTTGCATCTTTCAGGATATCAATAGATTCAATGTCATCAGGATTTATAGAAGATAACGAACTTGTATAAATGATTCCGTCCAAAATAACCAAAACATCTTTGTTTCCTCCCAAAGTATTCGTACCACGGATAGACATGGACGGAGTACCTCCCGAATTGGTCACCTGCCCAATATTAAGTCCCGGAACATTCCCTTGCAAAGATTGCAACACATTTGAGTTGGGAGACCTTTTCAACGTTTTAATATCTGCTCGTATAACGGCACCCGTCAAGTCAGTTTTACGTTGTGTTCCATATCCTACTACTACCACTTCATCCAATGCCTTCACATCTTCTATCAAACGTATATTAACAACCTTTCTATTTTTCACAGGCACTTCCTGAGTAATAAAACCAATATAAGAAACAACCAAAATATCATTCGGAGCAGCTTGAAGATGATAATTGCCATCTATATCTGTTATAGTACCGGTATCCTTACCTTTCACCTTTACATTCACACCAATAATCGATTCACCGGATGTATCCGTGATTTGCCCTTTGATATTCAAATCTTGCGCAAAACCGGACATTGCGAAAAAAAACAAGAAAATCCAAATAAGAAAATGTTTCATAAAATAATAGTGATTTAAAATTAACTACTTAAACTAATTCATTATGTTTTTCACAAGCAGAAATTAAAAAGAACTGTAACTCTTATGTGCTTCTCATAGGCTATCATTTTAAGGTTTCACATAGCATGGAGAATTAGCTCTCCAAAAGATTTCACCGAACAAAGGTAAATTAGAGTCAAGACTTCAGGCATCTGTATCATTCAGAATACCACCGCTATTTTTCAATGACAGAATTATGGGCGACTTTTGGAAGGATTGCGACCATCATTGTGCTTATTAATACTGATTTTTGTATTTGTTTGAGATTAAATAGTAATTTTGAAGATAAAAATAGTAGAAAGATGAAACAGAGTGACCCATTTAAGTTAATCTTATTACTCTCATTAGTAGTTTACTCCATAGAAGGTTTCTGCCAGCAGATTCCGACTATTAATTTAGTCATGAAAGATGGATTATCCAGTAACTATGTAACAGATATTGCCCAAGACAAATATGGCTTCACATGGTTTGCAACCAAATATGGACTTAATAGATTCGACGGAGATAAGTTTACTGTCTACCTAAAAGAACCCAATAAAGAATTGCTTAATAGCAATGATATTAATAAAATTGCTACAGACACTATTAATAATAAGGTATGGATTGCCAACAGATGGATGGGCGTGAACGTTTTTGATTGTGCAACACAGCAATTTTCATCTTTTCTGCATGATAAAAACAACCAAAACACACTGATATCCAATGAAATAAAAGACATTCTAGTCACATCCAACGGGAATGTATGGATTGCAACGAATCAAGGATTAGATTTATATAATCCCGACAATTCACAGTTCATACATTATAATACATCGACAGTTCCTGATTTTCCCTCAAATGATATCATGACACTGGCTGAAGGCAGTAATGGTGATTTATACATCGGACATACCTATAACGGATTCACTATTTTCTCTCCGGATAACAACAGTTTTAAGAATTTCACTCATTCATCTCAAAACAAAAATTCACTTCCGGATAATACTATCCATTCTATATTTGTTGATACCAATTCTAAAATATGGATTGCAACCAACTGCGGACTATCGCTTTTTGATCCCTTCAGAGAAACATTCCGCAATTTCAAAGATGTCAGTGGAATTCACTATACGATACAAAGAGCTATCTATAATGTCTATAGTACCAGTGATGACCGAATATGGGTAGGTACAGTCTCCGATCTTTGTTATTTCGACTCCAAAGATACAGACCTGATTTTATCCGGAAAAAAGAATGTTAATCATATGTTTATTCAAGATATTTATTGGGGAATATCAAATCCAACCGTTTATTGTGTCTTTGAAGACTCCTTCAAAAACGTTTGGATAGGTTCAAACGGCGGAGGAGCCAGCTTTATCAGCAGCACTTCATCCTTCTTTCATAGTTGGAGAATCAATAAGATACCGGGGGTCACTAATGGGCTTAATGACAAAGAGGTATTAACAATATGTGTTGCCGACAATGGCAATATATGGATGGGAACCGATGGGGGAGGTATCAATGTCAACATTGATGGTAGGAATTGTATGTTTTACTCCCATGATACAGGAGATATTTCATCAAATACTTATCATTCTTCTCTAAAAGATTCTAACGGAGATTTATGGTTTGGAAATATGTATAATGAAATGGGGATCGATGTTTTTATAAGCAAAGAAGGCAGATTCATCCATTACACTCCGCAGGGAAATGGTTCAGTTATCTATTGTCTCTTTGAAGACAACCAAAGAAACGTATGGATTGGCAGTAACAACGGACTGGAAATTTACAACCTGATAACCAAGAAAAAAGATTTTCTCAATAAAGAGAACAGCCAACTCTTGACTAATGAAATCAAAGCTGTCTCACAAGATAAAAACGGGAATATATGGATCGGCACTCTCAATAAAGGAATTAGTATATATAATCCGGAGAGTAAGACCATGAAACATATAAATGAGCACACTATATTCGAAAATTGTGTAATCAATCAGATATTCAGGGACTCCAAAAACAGAATTTGGATTGCAACAACAGAAGGATTAGTCTTATTCCCCAATGAGCAGTCAGATACTTACCAATTGTTTAATACCCAAAACGGATTAGCCTGCAATTTAATCTGTTCCATTGAAGAAGATTCGGAAGGTAATATCTGGCTGAGCACCCATTCAGGTATCAGTTGTTTCATCGAGTCAGAGCAAAGATTCCTAAATTATGACCATAAGGATGGTACCCTATTTGGTACATATATGAACAACTCAGTTGGTAAGGCACAAGACGGAACTATTTATTTCGGCAGTATCAATGGCGTGTGCTACTTTAACCCCAAAGACAGACCTTCAAATATAATTCTTCCTCCGGTAATATTTACCGATTTCAAAGTCTATGGCAGAAACCCTCACGAAGATGCAATTGACACATCCATACCTATGACAAACGGAAAAATCATGCTTAACCATAATCAGAATATATTCAGCATAACGTTTAACGTCATGAACAAATCCCTGCAAGGTAAAGTTGAATATGCCTATAAACTGGAAGGATTGGAGGAAAACTGGATTAATATAGGAGGAGATAATCAAGTTACATTTCGCAATATTCCTTATCGTAACTATAAATTGCATATTAAGGCGCGTTATAAAAATCAGGAATGGCAGACTAACTACTCAACCCTGTTCATCAGCATCAATCCTCCGTTTTGGCTCAGTTGGTGGGCTAAATTAATATATATAGTAAGTATAACCACTATTGTATTCTTCATTATCAAATCTTATAAAAAACGTTTGCAGTTACGTAGTTCCTTATCACTCGAAAAAGAAAAAGCCCAGAAACAGCAGGAATTAAATGAAGAACGATTGAGATTTTATACCAATATCACTCACGAACTGAAAACTCCATTAACATTAATACTCGGACCACTTGAGGATTTACAATGCGATTCAAGAATACAAAAAGAACACCTGAAGAAGATTTCTCTTATTCATAAAAGCACAATCCGCTTGCTAAATCTGGTCACTCAAATATTGGAGTTCCGTAAAACAGAAACCCAAAACAAGAAGTTATGTGTAATTGAAGGAAACATTGTCGAAAAGATTCAGGAAATCGGTTTCAAATATAAAGAACTGAACCGAAATGCCGATATCACATTTGATATGATTACTGATGCAGACAAAATACAGATATATTTTGACCAGGAAGTAATTTCCATGATTGTTGATAACCTTTTATCCAATGCATTCAAATATACCTATAAGGGAACCATCACGCTTGCTTTGCGGTCAGTAATAGCTAATGATGTGGAATACACCGAAATTGAAATAGCTGACACAGGGATTGGAATCCCCCAAGAAGATATCTCACGTATATTCGAACGGTATTATCAAACTAATATAAGAAAAAACATGCCCGGATTCGGTATAGGACTTGCTTTAGTAAAAAACCTAGTAGATTTGCATGAAGGAACTATCCTGGTGGATAGTGAGCCTAATGTAGGTTCATCCTTCCGTGTCCGGCTAATAACCAATAATTCCTATCCCGATGCCATACATATCAATACTAATCTCAAAGAATCCATAGATGAAGAGAAGTCAAGTAAACCCATCGTTTTAGTAGTAGAAGACGAGGGCGACATCCGTGATTATATTGCTGAAGCACTGATGGGTGCTTACGATGTTATTGTTGCTGAGAATGGAGAACAAGGATGCCAGGTTGCCTTCACAAGTATTCCCGATATAGTTATCAGTGATATCATGATGCCCGTGAAGGATGGGATCGAGTTATGCAAGGAAATTAAAAATAACATTGCAACCAGCCATATTCCTGTAATACTACTGACAGCGAAAGACACATTACAAGATAAAACAGAAGGATATGATGCCGGTGCCGATTCCTACGTCACCAAACCTTTCAGTGCATCTTTACTTAAAAGCAGAGTAGCCAATCTATTAGAAGGAAGGAAAAAAATAGCTTCCTTAATATCTTCAAGCACCCATCTTAAGCAATCTATCATCAAAGAATCATTAAACAAAATAGATAATGAATTCATTGAAAGAATAACAAAGATCATAGAAGAAAACTTGATGGATGAGAAAATAGATGTGCCCACAATAGCCCAGGAGTTATCAATGAGTTATTCTTCTCTTTACAGAAAAATAAAAGCCCTGACTGGGATGTCAACAGGAGAATTTATCCGTAAACTGAGGCTCAGGAAGGCAGAGCAACTATTACTCTCAGGAAAGTATAATATTTCAGAAATAGCCCATCAAGTTGGGCTGAACTCCGTATCTTATTTTAGAGAATGCTTCAAAGAGGAATATGGAATGTCTCCATCAGAATATATAAAGCGATTAAAATAAGCAGGAATTCTACTCTAAGAAATAGGCTTAGGGAAAGATTCTATAAATTATATCTTATCTGTGAATTATAAAGTTTGAAACTACTGATAACCACAGTACGATTGCAAATTTAATGATTTTCTATATTTTTCCTTCATCAGCATAGCTATAAAATTTGCCATCCGTTAAAATAACATGATGTGGTTTTGCCCAATTCATTCAAACTATTATGATAATCACTCAACACTTTACGCATTAACTCCACAGCAGAATCCTCCGTATTTCCCGAACCTATCAAAATAGCAAGCAACTCAGCATCCGAAAGTGTCCCCACTCCATGCAACATCATCTTTTCACGAGGACGATCTTCTTCCGCCCATTGGTTTATGGTTAGTTTTTCTGCCATCTTTCTTTATTTTTCCCCGCCATAAAGACGCATAAAAAGTCCATCACTTTTAATACCTCTTCATGGTAAAATTCTATTTATAAAAATTCTTCTCAAATGCGGCAAATTCGTTTTTCCCCAACACACAGCGTTTCCACCAGGCCCGCAGGAAACCAGTTCCATAGCCAATCAACTGAATAAAAGAAGCAAGGATGGATAATAATCCTATTTTGAAACTTTTATTTCGCAATGTGGAGTCTACACAAATGATAAGAGCAAAAAGCAGCAGCAAAGACAAACTCCAGCTACAAACCAACGAACATAACAACAGGAATACAATTCCTATAGTAAAAAGTGCCGGTAACAAATGTACAACTTTCAATGATTCAGGATACTTTTTATACAGATTGATACGGGCAATACCCGAATTATGCACTTGCTTGAAAAACTTCTTCAAATCGGTACGACGCTTGTGCCACACCCATGCTTCAGGGAACAACCGACAAGCATATCCCCCTTGAAAGATACGGATACTGAAATCAATATCTTCTCCAAAACGCATCTTAGAAAATCCTCCCAACGCTTTATATACCTCAGCCCGTACCCCCATATTAAAACTACGGGGATAGAATTTATCCATTTTTTTCTTCCCTCCACGGATACCTCCGGTAGTAAAAAACGAAGTCATGGCATAATTTATTGCTTTCTGTATATTGGTAAACGAATCATGAGCACGGTCAGGACCACCAAAAGCATCTGCCTTCTGCCGTTGAAGCTCTGACTCGACAGCCGCCAAATACCCTTCAGGCAAAATGCAATCAGAATCCAATATGATAAGATATTCTCCATGCCCCCGTTCCGCTCCATAATTGCGGGTCTGCCCGGGGCCGGAATTGGATTTGAAATAATAACATATATCCAACCGGTCAGCGTAATTATCTACCACTTCCTTGCACGGAACAGATGAACCATCCTCCACTATCAGGACTTCAAAATTCTTATTTGTCTGCCTTGTAAGACTGTTCAATAACTCATCCACCTCTTCAGGACGATTATAAACCGGTATAATAAAAGAATATCTCATTGCTTTATTTTGATTTTATCCATCACAGAGAAGTACAAAGAAACATAAAAAAGGCGGAGCTTGCAACAAGTTCCGCCTTTTTATATGCATATATAAATAGATTATGCTTTCACACGGCCTACATATGAGCCGTCACGAGTATCAATTTCAATTGTTTCACCTTCATTAATGAATAAAGGAACACGCACGGTAGCACCCGATTCCACTGTAGCAGGTTTCAACGTATTGGTAGCCGTATCCCCTTTCAGACCCGGTTCGGTATAAGTAATTTTCATCTGCACTTTTACCGGAACATCAGCAAACAATACTGTTTCTGTAGAAGCATCAGAAACCACATCCACCACCATTCCTTCCAACAGGAAGTCTACTCCGTTAATCAAGTCATGAGCAATAGGAATTTGGTCGAATGTTTCCTGATTCATAAAAATATAGTCTGCACCTTCCATATACAAATATTGGTGTGGACGACGTTCCACACGTACATCTTCCAATTTTTCACCGATGTTGAAACGACGTTCCAAAACGTAACCATTAACCACATCTTTCAATTTAGTACGCATGAATGTGTTACCTTTTCCCGGTTTTACATGCAGGAAGTCAATACAGAAATACAATTTGCCGTCCATACGGATAGCTGTTCCGATTTTAATGTCTTGAGCATTAATCATACTTTTCTTCGCTTATATTTGATTATTATTTCAGATTATATTCACTTATAGCTGTGATTTCGAGTGCAAAAGTAATGTAAATCAAGAAAAAACGCAAAAAGAAATCACTAAAAATGAGTTATCTCTTTGTTTATTTCAAAAAAGTCACTAATTTTGCAGCCCGTTACTCATGGTGAATAATAACATAAAATAAGTATATACAATGAAAAGAACGTTCCAACCCTCTAACAGAAAGAGAAAAAACAAACATGGATTCCGTGAAAGAATGGCAACTGCTAACGGTCGTCGCGTATTAGCCAGCCGTCGTGCAAAAGGTCGTAAGAAATTAACTGTATCTGATGAATACAACGGAAAATAATTCATCTGACCGGAAAAAATAAAAGGAGTGAAGTCGTAGAGACTTTGCTCCTTTTATTTTTCCAACTAAGCCGAACAGCCATGAAAAAGTAACTTAACTTAAATGATCAAATAAGTCAACTGAAACGACCAGGTAAGTTGACTTGCTTGTTCCATATAGTCGGCTTACTGAAAACAGTCTATTTATTTCTCCTTTCTCTCGCCCACTCCATCACATTAGCTGGAGCGCGTTCCGCCAGATATTCCTTCTTCATAAAATCCATATAGGGTGCTACGTGGTCAAAAAATTGATAATATCCCTAATGAACAAACGCCTGGCTGCTGTCCCACCCAATTGGCCAGCGTAGAATCAAACAACTGAATATAGTAATTGCCCACGTCATTCAGTACCCATTCGTCGAAAATAGTACAAAGGAAATTCCCCCACTGCTCGGGAGTAATGGAAAAAGGAGCCAGTTCACCGTCTTTTTGCTTTAATGAAGAAAGCCGAAGACCATCTGCACGGCTAGACAGTCGCTCGACAATGGGAGTAAACTGTATATAATGACAATCAAGTTCGTCACGAAAGAAACGATAGAAGTCCAACGGATAATCTGCATTATAGTCATTGACCACTGCCATGGCATTCCATTCCACTCCATGCTTTTTCAACAGGTTAATCCCTTTCATTACCTTATAGAAAGAAGGTTGTCCCATCTTGTTCTTCCGGTATTCATCGTGAAATTCCTGAGGACCGTCTATAGAAATGCCTACCAAAAAATTATTCTCGCGGAAGAATTCACACCATTCATCTGTCAGCAATGTGCCATTTGTCTGAATGCAATTATCAATGGTTCTACCACCTGCATATTTTTTCTGAAGTTCCAAGGCTTTCTTATAAAAAACTAAAGGACGCATCAAAGTTTCTCCCCCATGCCAGGTAAACAAAACTTGCGGCATGGTTTGCGACTGAATATATTCTTTAATAAATTTCTCCAGTAATTCATCGCTCATCACATGACGCGGCTGTTCCTCATATAACTTGGATTTTTCCAAATAGTAACAATAATCACAGGCCAGATTACAAACCGCACTTACAGGTTTGGTCATTATATATAGCGGCTTTGCAAAAGGAGTTATGGTTGCTTCTTTCATTTGTTTTTCATTTAATTCCTAGTATAAAGAATACAAAGATAAAGCTATTTTTCGATATTCGTTCTTACAGTAACAGGTTTATGCTACCCTCTACTCCCAAAAGGACATTCTTCTTGCCACCCAATCTGTTTCAAATATAAGAGTTCCACCTTGCTTCAAACTCTTGAAACAAAATGAAACTCTGACCCTCTATTTAAAATATCACTTGAAAACGTGTCTGAAACGCACTTAATGACTGGTTTTCAAATCCCACTCTATCCGTTATCTTAGTATAAGAGTACCGGAATCTCCATATCATATACTTATTGATATAATAATTGACAGTAAAAGAGACATCGTTCAAACGCCCGCCATAAATATGGGACCGGGTATCCGACATATCAGTATAGTTATATCCGAATACACATTCCAACGAACCAGAGTCCGGAGTGGCAATACCACAATCCGTATGTGAATATCTATAATTACCACCTATCAGCAAACCTCTCAGTATTCCATACATACCACTCGCTTTATAATTCTTAAAATCCTTTTTCCGGTTCACTTGAAGATAATAATATTGTGCTTCCAATGCCACAGGACCATATCCTGCTATCATCTCCGGTGTAAATTTTATCAAGTTCTTTGCATCCGGAATCAAGGCATTCACAGCTCTGACTTTTGCAATACGCGTCGGGAAATTAGCCCCCAAGTCAAAGCTAGTATGGTTAAGTGTAGGTTCGCTATTGTATCTAGGTGTTTCGTAAGCACCGGAAATACCCAACTGAAACAATCTCCCTGTGTCATGTAAAGGACGATAGACCAAGCGGCTCATAGCACCATAACCCATTTTACCCAATTCATTGGATTTCTTCTTAAGAGCCTCGCTCTCCACATGAACACTAGCTGTACCGAAAAAATCATTTTTGTCATACACAAACATAGCCCCTATCAGCCGGCTGTTGAAAAAAGCCTCATTACTTGCCGGCTCCTCCATGGTTACTTTCATAGACGAACTAGTAGAACTTTGAAGCCCGAACTGATGTACAAAATTCCCTACACGTAATAACGCATGTGAGGAAAATTGTCTTTCTACAAATATGTCTTTTAAACTGACCTTTCCATACGCATAGCCTATATCCACTTTCGCTTTATATTTTCCATAGGTTGCTTTTACACCTATCCGGGCATCAGGAATCGCTACACCATCTACAAAGTTTTTATTATCTGAATGAAACAAGCCTCCATCCATCAAGATTCGTCCTGTAGGACGTATTTTCAAAACTGATTGTTCCTGTGCATTTACCTGTACGGAGAGCAATATCAGGAGAAAAACTCCTAATGATATAAGATTTTTCATAATATACAGTTTTAATGGTAACCATCCAAGTATCCTGTCAGTCTGTCTCTGATTTTTATCATACTGAGGGCAGTGAAGAATCTGTAAGACCACACAATGAAAGCAATCAGTCAGACTCCTCCTCCCATCAGCATCCGGTCAATAGTCATGCTTTTAGGCTCAGCAAATACTCTTGTCCGGTTCATCTAAGAAAAACATTACATTAAATAGTTACGGTTTATGGTTAAGTTATAGGGAATTATTTTTTGGAAACAGACTGAATGAGTCCTGCTTTTTGCAGCTTGGAGAACTCATCTTTCGCCTTATTAAGCTGTTTCACAAAAGCATCGTTGGCATGGAGACGGGCAACAACAGCACTAGCCACAATTCGGGCAGCATCTACATCACTTTGGAAATGATACCCACAAATAACACGACTCTGTCCCATTTCAAATCCTCTTTTCAGAATCTCATTCTGCCTGTCAGGATTGATTTCTGCCAAAACAAGGGCAGTAGCCCATCCTATGGCTGTATGTCCCGAAGGATAGGAACCGTTCGTTGAAAGTTCTTCCTGCTGTTCGGGATTACAAGTCATTTCATTGAAAAAACTAAAAGGACGTACACGCATATAATACTCTTTAGCATGACGGGTAGCCAAATCTCCGGCATCCTCTCTCATATTAATAATGAGCCTATACAGTTCCGGCGTTTTATCCCTCGTTATTTCAATACCAAAAGCCTCCGAAAAGGCAAAGGGAACGCCATCACCATTTACACGGGCATCACTGACAGCTTGTTCACCCCTAGGAGTATCCCTTTGCAATTTCCCCCAGTCGTAACGGGCTTTGTCATACAAGAACAAAATACTTCCTGCTTCAGGAGGAGGAGGCAGTAACTCCAGACTATTGGCAACCTCCGATTCTTCCAAATAATAAAGTTCGGGATTGGTTCTTCTATCCTTTATTTTTTTCTCTTGTGCAAAGATGTTTAATGAAATGGCACAAAACACTAGAAGTAAGACAAACTTTGTTTTCATGATAAAAGTTTAGTTTAAACGGTTAATTAATAAAATTCAATTGGTTTTTCGAAAAACATTTTAATCATCTACGGAACGTACGACAAACAATCAGAGTGTCCGCATCTGACGGAAACAAAAGTAGTGTTTGAAATTATCCCGAAAATACCTTTTTAATCCCGTTTCCTCCTTTTATATGACCAAAACATCCTAGAAGAGAAAAGGAGGAAAAAAGGAGAGCCGGAAGTGTTTCAGCACTTCCGGCAAAAAAGCCATTCCTCATAACAAAACAGATACACGAAGCCGGCTCTACGAAATACAGTAAATTGAGATAACTCTAAAGATGGACTTATTTTCTTCTTGAATTGATACGGTCATAAAGCAGATTGATGACTTTACAATCAAACTCCCCATCAGGATAAAGTTGTTCTATTTCTTTCCTTACATTATACTTATGTCTTGTTACCGTTGCCTGATCCACATCCAGCACTCTTGAAATAATAGCAGCATCAATATCTTCTATCATCAGAAGTATCGTTATAAAATACCTTTCTTTTCCCCTTCGTTTCATAAAGGATAATTTACCCAATTCAGGATATTTGTCAGCAAAATCCAAACACACCTGTTTCAGTTCCTGACGCATATCATCCTCTCCCTCTGTTTTTCTGTATCCCAAGGCATCAAACAGGGTCTTGACTTTTTTGTCAACCTTATGAACGTCCATTTCCAGTTCCTCCCAATTCATCCCGACATCATCCGGATTTATCCCTTTTTTATCCATCAGCGCTTTCCGAGTTCCTTTTTTCCGTCTTTTCAAAAGGAAAAGAGCAAGAAAAGCCGATAGCAGCACCGCTATTGACAGGATGATATACAGCGCATAGGACATCTCTTCTTTTTCTATCGAGATAGGAAGCAAGCCTGATTTACCATCAAAAAGGAATAATCCTGACTTACATCCCAAAACCGCTTTCCGTCCATTGACGGCAATACAAGGCTTGCTAAAAGCCAAATCGCAGAATAATGGTTCTGGGACACCGGCATCATCCAATCCCTTAAAACTCATACCATAATAATAGAGTATGAAAAAGCCCTCATTAGGATTCTTTTCAAGAGCTCCCGATATTGATTTCACATGTTTCACTGGCAACAAGGTCGCATTTTCTTCATTAACGATTCCCAACGAGGTATTCAAGTATTTATTTCTACCATTCATTATCACACCATAAACACTCTCATACTCTGATAAATCACGTATCTGCCAGAAAGATTCCTGCGGTCTGTTTAAAGGTCTTCCATACAATCCTTTGTTCAAGGTCGTTACATAAATACTATCCTCATTCTCACAAATTCCGGTAATATAAGCGTCGATAGTATCTTTCACCCCTTTATCTGACACAACCGGAATAGGAGTTACAATATGGTCCTGCTGTTCATCTATAATACCTAAATATTCCCTAGTACCCACATAAAGACAATGTTCCGCGGTGGAATAATAAAGAGAAGTGATATTATTCTGCCCTTTCGTGTTACTGAACTGCAAAAGACACTCCGCTCTATTGCCTTTAATCTTATAAAGTTTCTTACGCGTAGCAAGAAAGAAAGTATTAGGACTGGTTCCCAAAAATTTTATAATATCATTACCCACAATATCCAAGCCTTCAATCTTTCCTAAAGACTTTGATTTGAATTCCGGATGATTATAGACAAACTTATACAGATGTAAACGAAGATCATCGGTAATAAAGAAAATGGAGTCTCCCGTCCTTTTATCACTAACTGCCAATACATTATTGTCTAAATCTGCCGAGTTCTGTCGCAAGGCAAAAGAAAGCATAGCCTCTCTGCATGCCAGATGCAGAAAATCTTTCCCCATAAAGCCTATCTGCCTAGCGATAGTACTGATACCATTCGGCAAATCATATTCTAAAGTGCAACCGTCTTTGACATAAAGTATAGAATTAGCACTGATAAACCATTCATCCTTGTCGGGTCCTTGAGCATACAAGTAACACCGTCCTTTGCGTACAAGCGTCTTTTTTCCATCGGGAGATATCTTAAAAACCGAATTTTCCAACAAAGCATATACTGTATCATTATAAACACTGACATTGGTAACCAGAGAATCTATAACAGGTCGTTTAAAGTCCTTTTCAAGATTACGGACAACAAACAACCCCTGTTCACTAGCCACATATAGTTTTTTTTCCTTTATCACAACCTTATTCACCCCACAGTTTTTACTACATTTCCCTAGTTGAATGGGAGTGAGTTCATGAGATGTGGAACCATCTTTCAAATTCAATCTAAACAGTCCATTACTAGTCCCCACATACAAACACTGTTTGTCATCATCCAAAGCCATACTATATACCGAATAATTCATCCTCTTATTTTTTATGTAGTAAGTCTGGGTCTGCCGAGAGGATTTAGCCAATAGTTTCAAACCGGCATCTCTTGTTCCCACAAACAGAGAATCTTCACTATATTCCAATATATCATATATACGCCGGTTGCTATTAATGGAATAGGTCTGGCAATTATTGTTCACTTTTTCTATGATACAACCGTCTTCCTGACCAATATAAAGTTTATCCGCATCTGCTGTCGAACGGCTGATACATGATATAGGAGCGTCAAATGTATTGATATTGCAAGTGAGCTTTATAGGTTTCGGAACAAGCCCAGATGATTCTCTCACCCGACTTTTGACATAACTTCTCCTAAAATAAAAAAATATATTAACCTGATTTATTTCAACAATACTCCTATCTCACCGACAGCAGTTACTGCTTTGTTATTTATTTCGGTAACAGGCTCCAGTTTAAAATAACGGGCCGGATAAGTCTTTCCGAAACGTACAAAATAAGGAACAGGATTATGCATGATATTACTGAATTCACCTGTAGCGTCACACTTCATCCAATCCTTACCATCCCGGCTGACATAAAAGTTGTATTTATAGATAGTGCCAGTCAGATCCTCCTCCTGTGCAGGAGCATAACTGAAACCGGCTATTTCCACTTCTTTACCCATATCAACCACCAAGGGAGTTAAAGTTTCGGTTTTCCAAACAGTTTCCTGTTTTCCATCGATGGCTGCGGCTGCATCCATGCCCACTGTTTTCCAACCATCCACCGGGACATCACTCAAGGTTACTTTCATCGTTTTATCAACCAATGGTTCAGCATAATACAAGCCTATGTTACTGATATTGACGGTTCCACGAGCACCCGTAATTGTCACTCTAACCTTTTCGGCATGACTATCCGAGAAAGGCAACAACCGTTTATATCCCACCGTAGTTCCCTCACCCACATGATGCCATGCGCCATTGGCGAACACTTCTACTGTAAAACCTTCCACACGCTGGCCTTTTGTAATATCCTCCTGAATTAAGAAAGTATTAACAAGTGTATTCTTCCTCACCTTATATTCTTTCGTATCTCCTACTTTGGCTGTCCATATCCTATTTCCCTTCTCAACTTTATTATCAGCAAAGGTCTTTTTTATATATTCCGTCAACTCCTTGATACGTTTCACATCATTCTCGTGCATCAAACCACGTTTATCGGGTGGAATATTCAGCAACAAAACAGAGTTACAACCCACAGAACGATAATAAATATTCACCAAGTTGGCAAGTGAACGAACTTGATTATCCTGTTCGGCATGATAGAACCATCCCGGACGGATAGAAACATCAACTTCAGAAGGATACCAAAACAAATCCGATGCTTTAGATACCAATTCACGGCTTCCCAAATCCTTGGACATAGCATTTATGCCCAATCTCTTATAGACCTCATCAGAACCCGGATAAGAATTAGGCATCAAAGCCGTTGCACTCCATTCCGTGGTACGTCCCAATCCACCTTCATTACCTACCCAACGCACATCATCGCCCATGATAGCGGTAACTGCCTTAGGTTGAAGACGACGGATAGTCTTCAAAATAGCGTCCCAATCATATTCCTGCTTCTTTCCGTTAGGTCCTTCGCCGTTAGCTCCATCAAACCATACCTCGTGCACTTCTCCGTAATTGGTAAGCAGTTCAGTCAGCTGTTCGATGAAAAACTTATTATAAGCTTCTCCTTGTCCGTAACATTCCGCATTACGATCCCAAGGAGAAAGATAGACTCCGAATTTCAATCCATACTTGTCACAAGCTTTGCGGAGTTCCTGTACCACATCCCCTTTTCCGTTTTTCCATGGAGAAGAAGCAACAGAATGCTTGGTTGTCCGGGTAGGCCACAAACAGAAACCATCATGATGCTTGGCAGTAATGATAGCCATTTTGAAGCCACCTTCCTTCAGAGCTCTTACCCATTGTTCACAATCCAATTCGGTAGGATTGAAAATGGCCGGATCTTCTTTACCATCTCCCCATTCACGGCCTGTAAAGGTATTAATACCAAAATGAAGGAAACAAGTGAATTCCATTTGTTGCCATGCCAACTGTTGCGGTGTAGGCACCAAACGGGAAGCCATATCTATCTTCTGTTCCGTAGTCGCTCCTGCCGGAAAAGCTACGTGTTTCTCATAATACTCCTGTGCCTGAGTTCCCAGAAAAGCACAAAGTAAGGCTGCGGTTAGAATCGTTTTTCTCATTTTTCTTTATTACTAGGTTATTTTAATGGACGAATCATAAACTCAAACGTATGCTTCTCCACCGGAACACGATATGGCGGCAATACCCCCGGACCACAAGTCGCAGTACCTACCCCCGACTGTTCCGCATCTAAGTGAACATTTATAATCCCTGTTCTCTCAAGTTTATTAATATGAGTAGCTTTATCTACATTAGAATCTCTAGCCAATGAAGTAACAGCAGAAGTATCCGGCAGGAAAGTTGTCTTTACTTTTAATGCACCATTGCTCTGCAAAGTATATACAAAGGTAGCCATTCCCAACTTTACGCCTTTAGCATTCCATAATTCTACTTCCGCTTTACCACCTGTTTCAGATGCTTTGACAAAAGTAGCTTTTTGAATCATATTATCCAAACCTTCTTTCCTCCAAACTTTGGCTCCTCCTGTTTTTTCCCTGCTGTCATTGTCCGTAACAGGACGATAAAGGCTGAGAACTACAGGAGATGAAAGCATCTCTTTACCTTTATATATATAAGAGCGTAAAGCGCCGGTTGCAGGATCAATATCTATCTTCACCTTATCAGCCAATTTGATTTCCGGCGCACGATACCCTTTGTTGGCAGACAGTACAAACTGGTCATAGGCCACTTCGTCATGAGTTCCAATAAAGGGAGTTGCCTTATCAGGCGTCCAAGACAGATTCAAATAAGCCTCACGAATCGTAGAAGGCAACTTTACAGCACCCAAAGAGAATGTTACAGCCTCATGAGGGGCACAGTCTGCTTTTCGAGTTCCTTCTGCTATCACTTTCCCATCATCCCCCATGACCTGCCAGTGCAACGTATAGGCATTCAAATTGGTAAAGTCATACCAGTTCTTGACTTCCACTGTCAGCTTCTTAGGATCGGTCAGTGCCGATTTGATATATTGATACTCCTTCTTCACTTCAATGAGATGCGGATGCGGTTCGCGGGCTGCATTGACCAACCCGTTACAACAGAAATTGCCAAAGCTGGGCACATCCTTCGGACCATAATCCCCACCATAACTCCAATACCATTTACCATCCTTATCTATCTCGCGGAAAGATTGATCCACCCAATCCCAGATACAACCTCCCTGAACAATCGGTTCGGTTTCGAATACATGCATATATTCCTTTAATCCTCCGCCACTATTACCCATAGTATGCAGATACTCTGTCATGATGAAAGGACGATAGACTTTAGGTTCTGTCTGGCGGGCATAGGCCATGAGTTCTTCCACGCTGCGATACATACGGCAATAGATATCGGTATTATAATTCTGTTCGGCCCGTTCATATTGTACAGGACGACTTTTCTCCACTGACTTCATCCAGTCATATGTACGTTCGAAGTTAATACCGTTTCCGGCTTCATTCCCCAATGACCAGATGACGATAGCCGGATGATTCTTGGAACGCTCATACATACGTTGGGTACGATCCATGTGGGCAGGCAACCAAGTGGAATCTTTGGCCAATGAAGCAGGTCCATACCCCATGCCATGTGATTCAATATTAGCTTCATCTATCATATAAAGTCCATAACGATCACAAAGCTGATACCAATAAGGATGGGTAGGATAGTGCGAATTGCGGACCGTATTGATATTATGCTGTTTCATCAATTTGATATCTTTTTCCATCAGTTCCTTGCTTACAGTCCGTCCTAATTGGGAATGTTCATGACGGTTCGTTCCCTTTACCAAGACCGGCACACCATTGATGCAAAAACGTCCGTCCTTAATTTCCGAAGTGCGGAAACCTACTTCACATCCGGTAAGTTCCGTTACTTTACCTGTTACATCTTTCAATTCCAGGATCAGCGTATAAAGATTCGGATGCTCAGCACTCCAGACTTCCACATCCGGCAAACTTTGTTCATCCAACTTCAAGAAATGGCTCAATCCCTTCGATTTGATAGGATATTCACCTTGCAGAACCGCCTTACCGGTTTTATCTTCCAGTCGGTAAGCAAAGGTAGTCATGGAAGTAGAAGGTCCTTCAATGGTAGCTTCCAAACCGAAAATACCTTCTTTATATTGTTGTTTGTCTAGAGAAGAGGTTACTTTGTAATCGGCTATATACTGTTTAGGAGTGCTGTAAAGATACACATCACGTTCAATACCACTCAACCGCCACATATCCTGGCACTCCAAATACGAACCGGCACTCCAACGGTAAACCTCCAATGCCACCGTATTCTCACCTTTCTTCAATTTATCAGTGATATCCCATTCGGCCGGTGTCTTTGAACCTTGATTATAGCCCAACAGATGTCCGTTCACCCAAATATAGTAAAAAGAAATCACTCCTTCACAACAGATAACCACACGGCGGTCTTCCCAATCGGCAGGAATTGTAAAGGTACGTCTGTAGGAACCGACTTCATTCTCTTTATATGGAACTAAAGGCGGATTCTTTTTAAAATGGAACAGTTTGTCATCGAACTCATAGGTTTCGTTTACATAAATAGCTGTTCCATATCCTTGACGTTCCCAATTGCCGGGAACCTGAATATCCGCCCATCCTCCTGTATAAAACTCCGGTTTATAAAAATCCTTCGGACGGTTATCGGGATTCTTTACCCAATGGAATTTCCAACTACCGTTCAGACTCATGTAATAAGGAGAAGATTCATAATCTCCGTTACGGATATCAGATACGGTTTGATAAGGCCACACATAAGTATGAGGGGCCAGTTTGTTCAGTCCGACAGCATATTGGCTCTGCCATTCGGGTTGTTGTTGCGCCATTATTGGAAATATAACCAGAGCAGCCAAAAAATATAATAATGTATTTCTCATATATCTATTTATTCTATCATTACCTCATCAAAATAAATCCTTGCCTCTTGTCCGGGGCGTACATGGGTTGCAGGACACTCTCCGGCTCCTTTAGCAATAATCCGCACATAACGGCCAATTTCCTTATTCAAATCAAGTACCACATCCTCTTTGAAAGTCCCTTCACGGAAAATCTCTCCATCCGTGAACTGTTTACCGGATACTTTACGATAATCCCGATTATCATTTGAAACCCACACTTCAATATCTGCCGGTTTATGGGCTGCCATGCCATAATTCGTTATGCATCCCACTGATACAGAACGAAGCGACTCCTTCTTTTGCAAATCTATAGTAAAAGCGACAGAATCACTGCTTTCCCATGAATGCCATTCGAAATCCGACTGGCGCAAGCTGCCACGTATACCATTTACTAAAATCTTCCCGGCCTGTGTATTTCCTAAAACAGGTTTGGCGGTAGCCTTATTCCAGACCAAAGGCAATGTCAATGTTTTTCCCATCTGCCGACCTGCTCTATAAGTCGTACACTTTATAGTTTGTGTACCGGTCACCATCAACGGGCCAAAATAGGTCAAAGGTTCAAACCATTGCGGTCCCTGATAACGAATCAAATACATGATACGTGCAGGAGTCATGACAAACCTATGCCCTTGCTCCGCTGCCTTGACGGCAGCCTGACCGTAGCCTCTCCAACCATAAATAATTGCTCCGTCGGGAATCTGGGTATTGGTCAGTTCATCCCAGCCCATGGCTTCTTTCCCTTTGCTTTGTACATATTTACTCATTCTCGCCATAAAATAACCTTGCAACGCTTCTTCGTCCTCCAAGCCTTCCTGTCGCATACGCTCCTGACAAAGCGGACACTCCTTCCAATGCGTTTTCCGAGCCTCATCCCCACCCAAATGAATATACCTGGAGGGAAACAGCTCCACCACCTCGTCAATCACCCCTTGCAAGAAAGTGAATACACTATCGTTTCCTGCACAGAAGATCACATCCGCATGATTTCCTCCCAATCCTGGAAGGACACCGATAAATTTATCGACCACAGGACAAGCCAACAACGGATAAGAAGCCAACGCAGCATTACTATGAGCCGGCATTTCAATTTCAGGAATCACTTCAACCTGATGTCGGGCGGCATACGCCACTATCTCACGGATATCCTCCTGTGTGTAAAATCCTTTTTCTACAGTCGATTCACCCTGCCGGGGATTACGACGCTCCGGAAAAGATTTTCCAGGACGATCTACACGCCGTGAACCGATTTCCGTAAGTAAAGGATATCTCTTTATTTCAATACGCCAACCATTATCATCCACCAAATGCAGATGCAGGGTATTGATTTTCAACATTCCCATACAATCGATAATACGAAGCAGATTCTCTTTCGGAATAAAAAAGCGGGCCACATCCACCATCAATCCACGATATCCGAAACGAGGTTCATCCTTGATTGTCATAGCCGGCACGCTCCAATCCGCAGTTTCCGCCACCGCTGTGCCCTCAATGGAAGCAGGCAATAACTGACGAATAGTCTGCAAGGCATAAAAAAAACCTTTTGTATCTGAAGCTTTAACTATTATCTGCCTGGGAGTTATTTCCAGATGATACGCCTCACTCTTTAATGCGTCATCGGTGAGGAAACTGATTTTCCCCTTCTTTTCTCCAACCTTCACACAAGGAGTAAATCCGGCCGCCTGGGTAAAAAGAGCAGAGAAACAGCGTGCAACCTCTGCCTGCTCCTCATTTTCTACCGTAAAGTCTGTTTTTCCGGAGAAAGTAAAATAACCTGTACCCGGAGTAATACTCTCCGGGCAGGGAACAATAGATATAGATTGGATTAGGTTGTCAGCAGGTAAGGCCATAGTCGCAAATAACGACCATAGCAAAATCAAACAGGTGTATTTCATGATATATGCTATTTTTCTTATTCTTTGTCTCTATCGGGTGAAAAGCGTACCGGATCATTATACTGCTCCTGCAATCTTGCCAATTCAGTCTTCAGCTCCGTCACAACCGGTTCATATTCTTTCTGACCATAAAGATTATGCATTTCCGTAGGGTCTGCCTGTAAATCATACAATTCCCACACATCAATATCTTCCTGTCAAAACCTTTGGGCAACCGCATTATAAGCGGAGTATGCATGGATTCTTCGTACATAAAGCGTTTGTCAAACCAACCATGTTCTCCCATATAGAAGCCTTGGTCTGAAGTATAAACCACCAAGGTATTGTCCAGCATATTCTTTTCTTTCAGATAATCCAGTACACGACCTACATTATCATCCAACGATTTCACTGTTTTCATATAGTCACGCATATAGCGCTGGAACTTCCAATCGGCCAATTCTTTACCCTGAGGATTCTTTTTATAGAAGTCATCGATAATGGGACCATAAAACTTATCCCATGCCGCACGCTGCCCCTCATCCATACGTCCGATATAATTTTCATAAAGAGCCTTCAAACGGGTTTGTTTATCGGGGCGAAGCATCTTAAGGTCATAAATCATATCCATATCCTTCACGATGCTCATTTCCTGAGCCGCTGCCGCAGGACGTCCTTCATAATCATCAAAGAAATTATCGGGCAACGGAAAAGTTTTATCTTCATACAAAGACAAGTTACAAGTATCTGCCAGCCAGTTGCGATGAATAGCCTTGTGATGAATCAAAATACAAAAAGGTTTGTCTTTATCCCGTTTGTTCTCCATCCAGTCTATGGCATCATCAGTAATGATATTGGTTATATACCCATGTTTTTGAATGGTGTCATTGTCTTGCGTAATAAAATCCGGATTATAGTAATCACCTTGTCCGGGTACAATCTCCCAATAATTGAAACCTGTGGGCAGACTCTCTAAGTGCCATTTTCCGATAAGGGCGGTCTGGTATCCGGCCTGTTGCAGCAGCTTCGGAAAAGTCTGTTGCGAACCATCAAATATACAAGTGGTATTATCATAGAATTTATTAGCACAACTATGCTTGCCGGTAATCATGCAGGCACGGCTGGGACCACTTAATGAATTGGCCACAAAACTGTTAGTAAAACGCACTCCGTCATTAGCAATGCGGTCAAGGTTAGGCGTTTCCATATAACGCTTGTCATAGCAGCTCATCATCTGGGCAGTATGGTCATCGGTCATTATATACACGATGTTGTAAGGTTTCTGCTCCTCAGTTTTCTTTTGTGAAGCGCATGATGACAAAGATGCCACAGCAGTGATGCCGGTCAAAGAAAAAAGTAATCCTGATTGTAGGTTGTTCATATTCATAAATTTAAATAAGCAAAGAATTAACATCCGCAAAGATACAAGTTATGTTATTGTTTCTTGTCTGGAAATGACTATTTTATATCATTGACGCGCTCTCTTCAGCACCTCATTGGCCAATGTTATCGCCTTGTCAGTCTGCCCCAATTCATTATATACATCCGCTGCCATCAGCAACATATCTGCATAACGATACAAAATTAAATTCTTATGACTGTTATTACCACTCTGCTCAGGATCCCACGGTTTCTTGAAATAGGGCCATGACTTTGTATTGGTAGATGGCTTTTTTGTCGCATTTTCCAACAAAGACAACAAGCCTTTCAAATACCCTTTTTCAGCGGGAGTCGCAGTAGCCGTATCGGCAATCATAGCATAAAGTTCTTCAGCTTTCGGACTAGCCGGATCAGCTAATTTCTCGTAAGGAATCCGTCCTACATACAACTTGGGTTTCTTCCATCCGGCAGGTTTTTCTTCTCCTTCAATGGTATATGTAAAATAAGGATAGGCATATACAGTATCGCGCGCCGAAGCTATAGGCTCCTCTTTAGGTTTCTCACCTTTTCCTACTCCGGCATAAGACTTCCAATAAGTCAGGAATGTGCTTTCAATACGTGGATCACCGGGATAAGTAGCCAAAAAATAATCATACAAAGCTTTTGAAGCACGTATGCGGTCCCAAGCCTGCCCATTACAAGAGCCATTAGGAGCGACCAGCCAGCTACCCCGGTTACGGGTGGTAGAACCTGCAAGTGCAAAATTCAATTGAAAAATAGATTCCGGAGAGCCTTGTACGTAATCAACAAACAAATCACTGAATTTATCCGCCAGCCGGTATTTAGGCATTACCTCATCAAAACACGCTTTCGCCTTCTCCCAAGCCGTATTATCACCCTGACAGCCCAAAGTATGATAGAGAATGCATTTGTTTCACCAATCACTTTATACATCCCTCTCCACGCCATTGTGTTTATGGTTTCATCAATTCCTCCGTCCATAGAGACCAATAAATCTGTAGAACTGCCATTCGTTTGTGACCATCCAAAACCACAATATCCAAATGTTACTTCCTGCCATGCCTGGCCATAAGCATTATCAGCCGACATATATCCGTAACATCCCATCAAAGCCTGTCTGGCATTTTCCACAGTACTAAACTGAGTTTTTGTATTTATCGTATATTGCGGGTCTTCATCCAGCCACGATTCACAGGATGCCAATGACAAAGCACCTGCTAATAAAAATATATATTTTAGTTTTTTCATTTTACAAAAAAAATTATCGGTTAAACTATTTAAAAGGTCACATTTAATCCAAAGACATAAGAACGTTGGCTTGGAAATGCATTCATATCAATGCCCGGGCGTAATCCATCAAAAGCAAACGAATTGATTTCCGGATCGTATCCACTGTAATTAGTGATGACAAATGCATTTTTAACCGAAGCAAATACACCTATATTCTGAAAGCCGATTTTCTTCATCCAAGATTTTGGCAATGTATAATTCAAAGTGATATCCGAACAACGCAAGTAACTTCCATCCTCAATATAACGGTCATAAACCACGTTCTTTACATTCGCCGTAGCCGACGGATAAAGATTTGAATGATTCTCTTCCGTCCAGATATTCCGGAATGCTTCTTGTGTCAAATTACCAGCTTGCCGAGAGGGCGTATAATAACGGATATTCGTATTCAATATCTGATTACCATGCACACCATTAAAAGAAGCCGAAACAGACAGGTCTTTCCAGGCAATACGAGTTTGGAAACCATAAGTAAAGTCCGGATTCGGATTGCCTAAAATGGTTTTATCCTTTTCATCCACAACACCATCCTCATTCATATCCACCGCTTTTATATTACCGGCTCCCAAGTCATTGGCCACAGAACTGGAATAATATTTGGTTGATCCGTCAGCAGCCGTATAAGCAACTTTTCCATCTACAATATCTTCCGGCTGAATAATACCTTGAGTCTTATATCCGAAGAACAATCCCGGTGCCTCACCTGCAATGAAAAGATTAGCAATACCAAAATGATCTCCTATAGAAGTTCCCTGATATCCACGCACATTCTTCAAGGTTCCAAAATCTGTCGGTGCAAAACCCAGGTCACCAATTTTTGATTTATTGAAACCAATGTTTCCGCCCAAACTCCAACTCCAACCATTCAAGTTACGGAGAATATCTCCATTCAAACTAATTTCAACACCTTTGTTTTTCAACGAACCTTGATTCAACATCACACTTGCAAAACCACTGGAAGCAGGCAATGAACGCGAAATAAGCAAATCATTGGTTTTTTTCTGATATACATCTACTGATCCTGACAGACGGCTGTTGAAAAAAGCAAAATCAAGACCCACATTCCAAGAAGATGTACGTTCCCACTTCAACCCGTCATTCTGCAAATTGCTTACCGCCATTGCCAAAATCTGATCCCCTGTCGCTTTTGCATAATCTATTATTTGTGAATAATCAGAGAAAGTAGCATAGGGATTAATGCCCTGATTGCCTGTAACACCAAAACCTAAACGTATTTTCATTTGATTCAACCAGTTAATGTGCTTCATAAACTCTTCCTGCTCCATACGCCAGGCCAAAGAGAAGGAAGGGAAGTAAGACCATCGGTTACCCCTTTTGAATTTACTTGATCCGTCCGCACGTACAGATGCAGTAAGCAAATATTTATCATAAGCAGAAAGATTGATACGACCTAGATAAGACAGTAACTGATAATCCTTTTGGGTAGGTTGTTCATGAGTCTTCACAGAAGCAAGGTGTAACCCTTTTGTACGTAAGTCAAAATTAGAGAAACGAGTACCCTTCACATTCTTATTCAAGAATGTATGTCCGTCATAAGTTACACCAGCAGTCGCTCCCAGATGAATACCTTTCGCCAAGTCAATATTTAAATTCAATAAGTTCTCTATATTATAATTGGTCTTGTTCAAATTAGCCATGGCTAGCACACCTTGATCATTAGCACCGATAGTGAGCTGCATGCCATACCAACGAGCACGTTCGTTTATATTCACATTTCCTCCGGCACGAAGATTATACGAAAGGTATTTGCAAATATTCCATTTCAAATCCAGACTACCGCCAAAGCTTTTATCATCCGTTATATCATCATAGTCATCCCGCCAGCTATAAACAGTAGTTTTTGCGTCCATGTCCGTTTGTAATGTCGGGTCGTCTGCCGGAATTTCATAAGGAGCTGTATCCAATACTGTACGTGCCAATGAACCGGCAATACCACCTGTCGTATTACCCCCGGTCATCATATCATTTTGTTTGATAGATCCATTCAAAGCAAGCGCCATAGTAACGGACTTTGAAAGGTTAGCCGTAAGGTTTGCACGCAAATCACCTTGTTTAATACCTGTATTGCTCACAATACCTTTTATATCCTTAAAACCACCCGAAACATAATAAGTCATTGCATCCGATCCTCCGCTGACCGATTAATAACACCATTCGCACCGCGGGAACCATAAATTGCCGTAGCCGAGGCATCTTTTAATACAGTGATATCTTCAATATCCGCAGGATTCAAAGCACTTAAAGGATCCTGCGCAATCTGGAAATCACCGCCACCCATAGCCGACTCTGCAAATTCCCCGGTGGAAGATTGCGGGACATTATCAATAACATACAGAGGCTGGTTATCTCCACGCAATGAGTTAGCGCCACGAATTGTCACAGAACTGGCAGCTCCCGGAGCAGCCATAGATGAAGTTACATTCAGCCCCGCCACCTTACCTTGCAACAGATTATTAAAAGAAGCTGTTTTAGAAGCATCGTTAGCATCCGGACGCAAGCTGGCGGTAGCACCGGTCAAATCACTCTTTCTTGCCGTACCATAAGCCACTACCACCACTTCATCCAATGTCTGGGTATCATCTTTCAACTGAACATTCAATACTTTTTTTCCACCGACCGGCACTTGCTGGGTCACATAGCCAATAAAAGAAAACACTAATGTAGATTTGGAGTCAGGAACATCAATAGAATAATTGCCATCAAAATCTGTAATGGTTCCCGTGGCTGTACCTTTCACTTGTACATTCACACCGGGCATCCCCTCGTTCGTACTGTCAGTAACTTTACCTGTTACTTTTATCTGCTGGGCAAACATATCTGGAATTGCTGCCACACAGAAGACACACACTAGAAAAACGTTAAAGAGGTTCTTCTTCATAGAATTAAATTTAAATTAGTAATTTATGATAGTTAACATTATTTTAATCTGTGGCAAATGTAGAGGAAAACAGAAGTATAAGGGGTACAATAATCACTATTTTTAAGTCCAAAATTAGCTAAAAAGGTCCATTTCACCGAGAAATAGTCAATTTTAGAGGAGTAATAAACAAAGTCGGAAACCCGGCCATTGTTTTTTTAAGGACAATGACAACCAACCCAAATATAAAAACAAGTATCTTTGTATCTCCAAATATGTTTTTATCCATTAATCAATATATTATGAAACTAAAATTTTCTATTTTAACGATCCTGCTGTTCTTCTTATCAGCATCTTTTCCCTTGGCCGCCCAAAAGGCTCCCCAACC
>PPYF01065047.1_pt1 | contig 41277 bp, 42 predicted proteins | sample 1559871 | NCBI WGS metagenome assembly PPYF01 (sample SAMN08240021, study PRJNA423297) | Human gut metagenome, whole genome shotgun sequencing project.
TGTTGAATTGTTTCCTACGACCTCCTTAACTATTAATGTAACCGGATTGACCGCACGTGTCATTACAATATTGAACGGATTCGCAGAATTGTGAGCTATCTGTCCGGTATAAGATTCGTGATACGTTGCACTTACCGATATGCTTCTACCACCGCCACTCCAATAGAAAACTGCATTACCGCTTGCATCTGTTGTTTTTGTCTGGGCAAAATAGTTTATCATAGCTCCTTGTACATTCGTTCCAGGTACATTATCCTTTACATTGATTGTTATCTGTTTTGCACAAGTGAGATTCAAATCCCATGCTTCGCCTGCTGATGTAAATGTATGTGTTTGCTGATAATTCGTATAAAACGGTCTTCTGTCCGCTGCCGTTAGAATAAATGTAATTGGAATACCTAAATACGCCTCAAATGTTCGCCTATCATTCGGTATCGTTCCGTTTCCTGCTGCCGATGTATAAGTCAATGTATAATTAATACCTAATTTACTTCCACCTGGTATTACTTCGTACTGATTTATCGTCACCACATGCTTATTTCTTAGCATCGTGACATTGAGCGGTGAAGCCGTGGTAGGTGCAATGGTTCCATTTACTGTACTATAATCCTCTTTATCCAAAGAATAGTCCTTTGTCAGTGCTGACCGGAACAATGAAGCGTTACCGCTTACATCCGTTGTCACTACCTGTTCATTGTAAGCTACCGTTACTCCCTGGATATTGTTTTTCACATATACATCCTTTACATTGACCGTTATCTTTGAGGTCACATTCAAGTTGAACGGCCATATCACACCGTCTTCGGTCCATGTATAGGATTGTGTCGGATTGCTGTAAAAATTAGGATACGAATCAGTTGTGAACGTGTATTCCAGTCCCTTTATCAATAACTGATTGGTATAACCGTTCTCATCCAAAGTAAGCTTTATCGTTCCTGCCTTGGATGTCATTGTAATGGTCTGATTTGACAAATATGCTCTTCCGGCTGTTCCATACACCTCCGAAACTTGAATACCTGCGTTAATCAATTCATATTGTGCTTCTACATCCAACACTGTACCGCTTTCACTTTGAGGATGGAAGAATGTATCGGATGAAACCTCTCCTGCAAGAACCTCATAGGTGTATTCTCCTACCGGAACATTCGGCATGACTATCGTTCCTTCCGCGTTCGTCTCGCCCTCAAATACAATGTCCGGCAATACGTTGTTTGTCACACGTACCAAAATTCCGTCCGGTGGCAAAACTCCTTGTGTTGACACATGGAAAGTGACCGGGTACTCCTTCGCCTCCAATTCAATATCCATTCTTGTTTCTGTTCCGGTAGGCTTGAAATTCCCAGTCTTGGTATTGTAATGTTGCTTGCTTACACTGTAAGACATATTTACCGGAGATATGTACATTTGCACTATCCCGTCCGTATTGGTCGTTCCTGTCTGGTTCACAGACATTCCGTTGAACGTCACTGATGCGCCACTTAACTCACCATACAGATTGGATGTGATATATACCGGAATTCTCTTTGAACATGTATATACAAGGTCTTTTGTGTTTGCATCTTTATAATTGACTGTAGCTATTGCACCGTTTCCAGAATAGAATCCTATTGGTTGCACCTGGAAACGTTCTGCAATTCCTGCATACACTGTTTTTGTAAATTGTCCGCTTGCATTCGTCGTTACATTCGCACCCGAAGATGTACCGTTGTCGTTGTAATAGCATGCAAGCACAAGACCTGTCTTTACCGGATTTGATGCTGTAGTCGAAATAGAGGGTATTATTTCCTTTACCGTGAATGTGACTGATTTCGTTCTTCTTGTTAATACTGCTGAATGCGTCTTGTCCGTAGGCAGATAGATGTTTTCTGTCTTGCTGTTGAAATTACTGTTTCCTCCATAGGTTATCGTATAATTTCCAGGCGGTATATTGAAATTTCCATTTCCTTGCGATATCAATTGTCCGCTTGCATTCGTTGTTCCAGAAAAACTATATGCTTGTGAAGATGTTCCACCCCATGCACTCGTAACCGTTACCGTACAACTTTCTGCCGCCTTGGAATAAGGATTGTTTGCTGTCAATGTTAGACTGAACGTCATTGCAGCATAGCCCATGATTATATCCAGGTAATCAGCCGACAACGGGGGTGTGAATGTTCCAGTCTTTTTCGTATGGTCTGTTACTGTACACTCATAGCTCATTGCAATAGGTGAAATGTACACTCTTGCCGAACCATCACTTCCGGACGTAACGGTTTGAGGCAGTGACATTCCGGACACCTTTATAGTCGCATTTTCAAGCAGTCTTAGGGTATTCTGCTGTTTTACTCTCAATTCAAGCCTTTTTGAAGCCGTTATTTCCATCAGTGTAGGTACACTCGCACCGAAGCCCCAGTTCTTGATTAGCAGACCTTCATTCTCATAGAAACCTTTCTCCTTTATTGTCAACTGATAATCAATACCCGGCATTACTTCCGGAAATATCTTTCCTGCCGCGTTCGTCGTATATTCCCGTACATTATCATTGTACATATTTTTTACCGAAACGACAATTCCGTCCTTAACCGGATTGAAGTTCAGAGCAGCTTTCTGTTCAGCAGTTATCTTTACAGTCACCTGGCTTACCGGGGTCGTTATCGTCACGTCCACATAAAAAGTTCTTGGCTCTGCATCACGTGTCACATTCGGCTGCACTGTCAACATCGTACCTTCCAAAGAAGCTATTTCGTCATTCGATATATTGAATTTCAATTCAGCACCTCCACTTGTAAAATCGTATGGCTCATCCTCACCACCAATTTCTGCACGTCTGAAAGTCTTTACATGTTCCATCAAATCAAACGTCACTCCTTTGTTAGGAACAACGAAGTTTTCCGGTGTATGAACTATGTAATAATAACTATCATTGGATAACGTCTCGGCTGTATTTTCACCACTGAATCTTACTGTAGTAGCATCACCGGACACACTGGGAATATTCTCTATTACGTCAACTTCCGGTTCGATTTCCCTTCTTGTCATAGTGAAAGGAAGGTCTATATCCTTCAGTTTTTCGAGTGTTATCGCCTGGTTTTCTACTGCGTCATAATATCTGTGTGTCGCGTTCCAAGTATATTCGCCTGCCTCCGCTCCAAGCTGCAACACGCCTATGTCATTCGTATAGCCGGAATCCACCTTAATTCCGGTCCCCTTGTTTATCAATTCGATATATACACCGGAAATAGGAGCCTTCGTTATCGCGTCCGTTGCGGTATATGTTATTACCGTGTCTCTCAATTCCAGGTAAATTGTTTCCGGTACATCCTGGTCCTTGATAGTCACCGTTCCGGTGTATCTCTTATAGTTTCTGTGCGTTACCGTATATTCATAATCACCGTTTCCAAGTGTCACACTTGCAACACCGTTAACGTTCGTTACACGCGTCTCTCCGTTTATTTGCAATTCCGCACCCTGGATATAATTACCGTTCTCAATGTCCCGTACAGTCAAGCGGAATGTATAAAAAGCCTGCTCCAGTTCCACAATCTTAGATACTTCCGAACCTTCCGCCACTACAAAATCATTGACGGACATATAGCCGGACTTGAAAGCCGTATATTCATAGGTCCCGTTCGGCAAGCTTATAATCGCTATACCTTCCTTGTCTGTTAGATAGGTAGAACCATTTATCTTTATCGTTGCTCCTTCCAAAACCATATGGGTAGCAGAATCCAGCACTGTAAACTTTATCGCATACGGAATTGCCGTCATTTCGACGAGAATACAATTAGGGTCTTCTCCGACAATCTCAATTTCTTTTACAAGGTCTTGATAATCTTCTTTTGCGACCCTCATTTCATATTTCCCGGTTTGCAGCCCCATGCTTGCCTGCCCTTCGTTATCCGTCTTTTCCTTTATGTCATTTATTGTGATGTTTGCTTCCGGAATATAAATACTTCTGTTTCTGTCAATTACAGCAAAATTTACATTCATTTTTGTAAGGAACATTCTTTGAAATATATCTACTGGCTGATTTTCAACCGTAAATACACTTTCTATGGTCTGGAAACCCGATTTTTCAAGCTTGTATTCATAGGTTCCCGGCTCCAGGTTAATGACCGCCTGTCCCTTATCGTCCGTTTCAGACGTGTACACGCTTGTCGTCACCTTGACACCCTGCAAAGGCGCTTCACCCTCATATACGGTAAACGTAACCGAATAAGGCGTCGCAATGAAATCATTTATATTTATGTAAATAGGGTTGTTCAGAACGACAAATTCCCCTGTCTTCTGTGTCCAGTTCGTTTTTGACAATATGTATGTGTATTCCCCGTTCTCCAAAAGAATGTTTGCCGTACCGTTACTGTCCGTAATGATTACCTTGTTTCCTATTGTTATATATGCGCCCGGTACGGCTACATTCTTGGTATTGGTTACGGTAAACGAACACAGATATTTCTGTGATGCTATAACCGATTGGGAACCTTTATATATGTCGCTTTCTCCTGCCGGATAGAAAATATTGGACAAACTGCTGCCCGAATCATACAAAATGTTTCCTTCCAAGTCTCGCATTCTGAACCCCTTAATGCGAGGCAACATATTCAAAGGCACTTCTTCGTCAAAGTAGGGGAAGAAATATTCGTCCGGCACGTACTTCACACCTTCCGCAGTCTTCACCACTTCCAGCAAATCATCCCATTCTACCTTTTTACCTGCTTCCCAGAAACGGAAATCCAGATATTTCGTCATTGCAATCTGGATATTTTTTCTTACATCCGCAATCACTGCATTAGGTGACAATTCCACACGGAAATCTACTCCTTCTTCACCACCTACATACATCCATTTTGCGTTTTCAATCACAATTCCAAGCGTATTCCCCTGCAAATCAAGTTCGGTCAGTCCGAAATAGGGTGTAGCTTTTGTAAGCAATTCTTCCAATTCATCATCCGTAAAGAAAGACCCGTTTTGGGTTACAAGGTAGATATGCGTCTTTCCATCCTCACCCAATCCGACATTCATAACCTTTAAAATGCGTGGGTCTAAATCCTGGAATATTTGTGTCCAGCCTTCCATTGTGTCAGTGGAAAGCTTGTTGTTGTAATTTATTATTCTGTTTCTGAATGTCTCGTCGTCCTCATAATCACGTCCACCAATAGCCGCATATTCATTCGTGCACTCTATATGTGTCAACGGTCTTGGTGATACTTCTGTAATACTGTTCGCCTCCACATTGGTAGCAGACCCAGTGATAACGCTTCTTACACTGATATATCCATATCCCGACTTATCAACCGTAAAAGGCTGGTCTACAGTAAATTGCACTCCATTCTTTGAAATAAACTTTGTCCCTACCTCATAATGCGTGCCAGGCTCGGCAAAAACACGTACATAAGTAGAGGAACCAAGCGCTTCTTTTCTCGGACTTACACCGAACAACGCGGCCGATTTGTCCAGATATTCGCCTGTTGCCGACTTGGGGAAAATCTGCGCCTCCACTATGGCAATATCCTTTATCGCTTTTTGCGCCACCTTTGCAGTACCATAAGCGACACCATTAAGTACAGAACCGTCCGCAATGTTTGAAACGCGGTCGGTCTTGTTCAAGAACATTTCAATCCACAAATTCTTTAAATTTGCAATCGTATTCGCTGTTTTAGTAATCATTGTAAATATATTTAAATAGGAACATTAATAACAAAATCTTCTCTCGTCACGGTTGTAGCCTTCACCTTCATAAACACCGCGTCTTCTTTTTTTACCAAATCAAGAAGCTCTGCACTCGCCCATCGGTTATCTCTTTGGAACATGTTCATAAGGGCCTTAAATATTACCGGGTATTGTATTGCATTTGTTGTCTGACCTACAAAATCAGATGGAAGTCCGTAGTCCTTGAATTCCGGAATACAGCCTTTCAAAGCCTCCAATATGATTTTTAATGCCTGCTCCATAGATGTACCGAATTTCTTCACCTTCAAATCATCATTCTTAAACTCAAACTCCGTATCTATGTCTTTACCCAACACGTTCTCGCCTACCAGTGTATCTACCACATTATCCACATAGTTTACACCGATATTGCGAAGATTTACAGCAAAAGTATTACTTCCTTGACCTGCCTTATAATCCTCTTCTATAATGTATTGTGGTGTGGTTATAGAGGTCCAGTCGTCTTCCGGGTCCGTCATTGCGATTTCTTCCGCTACATTTTCAAACGTCTCGCCTGTCCTTAACTGCTTGTCAAGCTGTAGAGTGTTCTGTCTTCCAAGCGTTGCACTTCTTAACCATCTGTCAGAATTTTTTATTGTCAATATCTTTGTTTCCACTTCCGAAAAATTGTCTAATATTTCCCACATAGAAATATCGTCCAACTTGTTTTCATGGAGTTGAAACATAGGCTCTACGATATTGATTTGTGCAATCATCTTGTCAAGTTCGTAGAATGACTGTACGTTTATCTCGCCTCCCTGGTAATAGTCCACTATATAGGGGTAATGATTATTACAAAAATCAACATAATCCTGGAAGAACTTCTTTATGTCGTACCCTGTAATATTCTTGAATTTGGCGTATGCCGTTTCCATTACTGCATCCATCCTTTATCCTCCTTTTATAACAACGTTGCTAAAGAAGCCGCCAAATCGTTCACACCTTTCTGTATTGCTGCGGCCGTACAAATTTTAGTGAGTGCTGTTTTCGCCTTCTGTTCGCCTGCTACAGCCTCCAAAGGCGCTATCGCTGTCATTGTAAGCGAATACTCCCATATCATGTTACGCTGTAAACTTTGATTCAATACCAGCCCAGTAGGGGACACCACAACCAAATAACTCTCACCCAAAGCCATATTGTAGAAGTAAAGACGAAATGGCAGACCGTCCTTATCCACGCCATTACTTTTTGATATGATAGCCTGCAATATCTTCGTACATCCATATCCGTTCTTAACAGAGGGGTCGAACGAAGCCGACTTTAAGGAGTTCGTATTTTTCCCCGAAACATCGCTTAAACTCCATTTCCCGGCTGACAGACTATAGGCCGCTCCTGCCAAACTTGACGCACCACCGCCAAGCGACAACAACAACTTGAAAGTACGTCCGAAATCTCCTCTTATCGTTATGTCCTGCGGTACAAAAGTAGGAGAAGACAACACCGTAACACCCCCTGCCGTATTCCTTATGTTTTCCCTTTTTGCTTCCGTCTTGCTTATCGCATTCGGGTTAATCGGGAACGTGAAAAAATCTATCGTATTGTTCTTTGAATCCGCCAATTCAAGCGTACAAAGATACACCTCAAAATCATTAGGAAATTGAGATGCAAGTATAGCTCTTCCGGCTGTCTCTATCAAAGACCCTGCTTTCTGTATTGCTGATTGTGCGACGTTTGCCATAATCTTTTCTTATCGTTTTCAAAAATACAAAATTATTATCAATCCGAAAAAGTTACCGTGCTTTTTATTCCATCAAACTGTAACGGGTTTACTGCCGCTACCGCACCGACCCCGGCACCGAATCCGGCTTTACCTCCATCCATCGCCCCCGAACCTGCAAGCGCTGTTTGCCATGCGTTCTTTAGTGTCATTATCTGGTTCTCCACATTATTCAATAGCTGTATCAAAGTGTTCGCCAGTGTTAGAGGTTCCTTCGCATTGTTTATATTGACTTTCTGTCCGGTCATAAGCTTTATTAGGTTCTGCGTTAACTGAATCATTTCCGCATCATTGTCATATCCCAGCACTACGCCGCTTTCATCCATTGTTATATGGCTTTTCCCGTCGTGGAAATTAACGTCTACAGTGTTGGGGTCGGCCTTTATTACGGTTGTCTTGTCCTGGGTCTTCCACGTAAAATTAGCCTCTTCCATGTTCATAGCGAAACGCCTTATCTCCTTATCCTTTTCTTTCACGTCCTCGACCACATTAACGACTTCCGCAATGACTTCGTTATATCCGGTTACCTTCACCTTCTTGGAAGCCACTATCTCGGCTTCCCCCGAACTCTGCAATCTTATCTTATGTTTTTCGTTACCTCCTAATGTAACGTTGAAATTTACGGGCTTCTCTATAGAAGTAAGGTTCATGTTCCATTCCTGGTTGCGTGGGTCTATCGTCATAGACATAGTTACTCCTTCCACCTGTTTTTTCATCCGTATAACATCCTCGCTCCATGCCGGAACCTCATCATTCCCTATAAAGGTGCCTATAACTGTAGGCTGATTAAGAAAATCGCTGCTCGCTATCATTACCTGGCATCCCTTCTCACCCGGTTTTTCGGGAAACCATATGTTATTGATAGCCTCGTTGGTAATACGTGCATCATTACGGAATATACCGCCTTCCATCATCACGGCAACTATATTCGTCCTAAATACCGTATCTATATACGCTTCCCTGCCTACATCCGTGGGTATCATTATATACCCCTTCATTATAGGCGGCAAATTGTTACTGCTTATTCTTGGTGCTCCTCCTGCCATTATTCAAGTCCTCCGAAATATTTCCTGTTCAAAAAATAATCAAACTGCTGCTTGTCAACCGTCGGGTTGTCATAGGATGTTATCTGTCCGCTTTCCGCTTCCTTCGCCTTCTGTCTCAAACCGCTTAAATCCACCAACTTAAAATAATCGGGTGTAAATCCGGACGCTGATTTTTCAGAAACCGAATTGTCGTTTCTTTTTACCGCTTCCATCAGATTTCCTTTAAGTATAGGTACATAGAATCCTCTTTCCACCTGTAAAACGGTACGTCTGTCCACCCCATCACGGTTAAATGATATAGTGTTGGTTACGTTCGTCACATAGAAAAACTCGTTCGTACTTTGGTTCAGCACGAAAGTTCCCACCTTTATGCGTCTGTCCCCGTTTATCTCTATCGTTCCGCACCGGGTAAAAGGTACATACATGTTGCTTTCGACAAGATAAATCAAGTCATTCAGCATTGTTGCCTGGTAAGTAGAAAATATCTTCTGGTTTTCCGCTCCGTTCTGTATCATGCGAATACAGTACATGTCCACGAAATCCATTTTCCTGTTACCCCATCGTTCCACATATTCTTCCAGGTACACAATAGGAACAAAAGCCAATCCTGGTTTGTCACGTCCACCTACCTGTGCATTCTGTGCGTGCAACTGGAACCAAGTGTAAACCCGTGGGTCATAGCTCAAATTATACGATATTACATTATCCGGTGTTATCGTAATATAGTTTTCCGACTTGAAAGCGTCTTTTATTGCCTTCTCCGTAAACGGTGGCTGTCTTACAATGACATCAATCGTGTTTATATAGGTGTCAAAGAAAAATTCTGTCAACGGATATTGGCAAATGCGTTCCATGTACTGCATCAGCGTTCCGTTCGGGTTCCCCAGCCCCGTATCTGTCACAATCCTTTCCATTATATCCCCAGACACTTGCAGCTTAACAATCTGCCATATTCCCCTCACCTTCAAGTCCTGCTGTCCCGGAATACTGTATGCCGTTATCCGCTTGTCACCCCATGAAGAAAAAACTTCATCACTACACAATCCGATAGAAGACATTATATTAATAATAAACCAAATACATTCATTTATCGTTTTGTACCCCAAATTCCATACAAATTGATACTCTCCACCAAATATATTTCGTCCGTTCCAGATACCACCCGTTTTCCTTAACAGCCAGTTCTGTACAGTATCATTGACATTTTCCAAAGGTATGAAATAACTTCCGTCCTCCACAAACATTTTTGCAATATCGCGTCCGCTTATGACGGTACTCTTTGAATTGTCTTCCGAAGAATAGGTTTCCATTACACTGTCCACAAAACCTATCATATCCCAAACATTATAGTCCGGACCATTATTGGCAAGCTTGTTCAACGGTACAAACAAATCATTGGCATTTTCGCTGTCCGAACTTCCTTCCAGTCTCAACCGCTCAAACCGGATAAACACTATGTCGTTTATCTGTACCACTTTTTCAAGATAGGATTTATAATCATATCCTTTAGGGGTTACAACTGGGAATATATCATAATATCCTGCACCGTACACGTTCGACATATTGGCATCCTTGAAGGGTGTTATGTTAATCGAAAACGTGCCGTTCTTGAATCCTTTGTCGGTAGAACATGTATTGACGAACTGGCTTACATCCACAACCTTGTTTATAGCCTTACAGTATATCCACACCTTAATGTTTATAGGTTGTACTTTTGTCCTTACCGACATTTCCTCGTCCAGTGCAACCACATTGTCAGCTACATATCCTTCCTTATCCTGTAGAAGCTTTGTCAAATTTTCAGACCAATAAGCCAAAAAATCGCGTTGCTTCATGAACATGTCGCTCTTTGACGCTTTTTGTATAAGCAAAGGAGAATCCTTTATAGGAAAAGAAAGAGGGGTATTCGGCTTGATATACGGCAAATTCTTGTTTGAATACTCGTTCTTGTACTTCTCTTTCTCCCAATCGTCGTATGTAGCCCAGATAGCATCCAGGTTTGAAATTTTGGAAATCTCGTTTACCACGTCCATAAATTCCGAAACCGACAGTTTCTTTGCTTCCGGTGTATCTGGTCCCAGTCCTTTTTGCCAATCGTCTATAAACGTTTGGGGTTCTACGTTGTACTTATAACTCTGTATGTTAAATATATTTACTTTCATCGTTCTTGCTGTATCACTTTATTTGCTTCTGAAACCGCCATATTACCAACTCTTTCCCTTGCCCAATCATCCAAAACGCGCTTAAACCATTGTGACAACATTCTGCCAGCTTCAACCCCCGAACTAACATTTTCCGCATTTACAAGACCTGCTCCACCCGATACCATAGACCGCGTAACCGGACCGGATTCTACGGGTTTCTCTTTTTCTTTCGTATTATTGTCAATATTAGTCAACAATCTAACAATCTCTTTCAACTGATTTGCACCTTCCGACATCTGGCGATTCATATCACCTGCCAAAATGGTTTCCCCGGCACCTACAGTCCTCCGTGCTGCGCCCCTGTCATAAGCTTCTGCGGGCGTTTCCTTAATCCTTTGACTTGCCTGCCTATACAAGTCAAACAAATTGCTTACAAGCTTAGACGGGTCACTATCCTTTTGTATCGTAGAATTAATGTCATTCCAGGACAAATTAGGAAATATTTCGGACATTGCCAAACGTAACTGTTCAGAACCTCCCCCACTACGTTCTACAACCCTATTCAAGAAATTTTCCATAACTTCGGGGTCTGCCGCTCCTGCACGTATCTTTTCCAGTTCTTCCTGGATTTCCGAATAGGAAGTCTTGTCTGGCATTACTTCCTGGATAGACCGCACAAGCATTGCATTTGTCACCTCATCTTTTGACATCCCCTGTCCGGTAAATGCCTGTTGTACCCTTTCAAGCTGTCTTCCTTGTAATCCGGTTGCCTGGCGTATTCCACTGAACATCGCTGCAAGCTCCTTTGCGTCAAACTCACCACGTTTGGAAAGAATCTGGTCCGACTGTGTAATGAAAGTATCTAAACTTTCTTCCATTGTAGAGGCTATCTGTTCAAACGGAATGCCTAAATTTTTCATTGCCTGCTCGAACTCTCTGATAATTGCAGAAGCCCCGGTACCCGAATCCTGGTCTCCGAACCTCATTGCACCCTGCAAACGGTTGACCGCATTAGGTGACAATCCGAACAATCTTTCCGCAGCCATTACTGACTGCGTTTCTTTTACTGCATACGGGTCGTATTCATTGCCACCGACAAAACGCCCCCCTCCTGCACGTATCAATTCGGCACGTCTTCCAAGGTATGAAGCGTAATCCATACCAAGTGATTCGGCTGCATAACTTCCTTCCCTTCCGGCTTGTCTGAACGCTTCCCCGGCTGATACACCCATAACCTGTGCATACGGGATAACACGTCTTTCGCCTTCCGCGTATTTCCCGAAAGTTGCCATCATCTTTTCTGCTGCAAGCTGTGCTGGCAACTCTATGCTTTTTGCTATCGTGTCACCAATTAGAGGAATCCACCTAAAAGCGTCTGCCTGGTTAGCGGCTTGTAACCGTGTATAATTTGCGGCCGTTTCCACGGTTCCTTGGTATTGGGAACGCGCTTCAAATTCCTGCTGCCGGAAATATCTTTCTGACAATACGTTCTTGGCGGTATTGAATGCCGTCAAAGCCCCCAAACCGCCCAATATTCCTTTTAATCCTCCTCCGAATATATTTAGTCCTCCTCCTATTCCGCCTGTACTTCCGGTAGGCGGCACAATTCCCCCAGGTGCTCCAACCCCACCGCCTATACCATTGTTAGAAATAGCCTTCTGTATTTCTTCCAATATGTTTTCCGTACTGTCCTCTATAACAGATACGGAATTTGCAATAGTTTCCAGGTAACGGGTAATACTGGTTCTTTGGTTTTCCTCACCCGTTCCTTTTTCAAGTCCTCTTAAAGCGGAAATGACATCACGTCCTATATTATCCGTTACCACTCCCAGTCTTGTAATAGCACGTATTATCCCCTCGTCGGAAAACTTGATTTCCGTTTGTCTGTTATCCGTGATTTCCGGTCTTCTCTGTATTCTGTCGTCTTCCCTTAACAGAGGTCTGTTTGACTGTTCGGAAACAGCATTCAGATTACCCTTTTCCTTTATAGCGGTTGTATTCTCCGTTATTGTCTGGGTATTCTTTTCAATATTTACAACATTCTCGGTTATATTCTCCGTATGCCGTGAGTTGTCCGTTCTGTTTTCACTGTTGTCCTGGAAGTTCTTAGAGTTGTCAACGTTCGTAACGGATTCATCTATATTTTCGACGTGTCTGTTTATTTCCCTTAATATTTCCTTCTGCGTTTCCTTTGTTGTCGGTTCTTCTCTTTCTACACCTCTTTCTATAGGGGTAACTCTTTCCCTTTGCGGTTTCCGTGTCAAGTCCCATGTCATAGAACCCGTTTCCTCGTCTATGATGGGTTCAACGTCCGGTATAGGTTCCTGGACTTTCCTTCTCCTTCTTCTTGGTGCTGGTTTTTCTTCCGGTTCTTCTACATCCGTTTCCAGTCTTGGTTCCGGCTGTACGGGTTCCTCTTTTCTTCTTGGCGATACGTCCCATGTAATAGACCCGGTTTCGGGGTCTATGGTAGGTTGTTCCGGTCTTGGAAGTTCTTCTGTAGGCGGCTGTCTCCTTATCGGTCTTTCCGGCATCGGAGACGGTTTTTGCATTGTGGTTGCATCAATGGCGGCAGACTGTCTTTTAAGGTCCAGCAACAGTCTTTCAAGCTCGTTACGGTCTTCCATCAATGCAAGTTGTTCCCGTAGCTGTGAAATGCTTTTCTCGGCTTCCTGTGCGCTCTGCATGGAAGTCTGGTTTATCTCGCGGTACAAAGAAACCGCTTCTTCTCTCAACTGTCTTAGCGGTGTGGTATCGGCCGCAATCCTAATCCTCTTATCCTCTGCCATTATTCCTTATCTTTTTGGCTTTCCTCGTATTCAGCCATCCGCGCCATTTCTTCACGGAAAGCCTCAATCTGACTTTGCGTTATCTCCTTGGTATCGGTTTCCTGGTCCACCATTTCATCATAGAAATCTTTCAGCCATTCACCGATATTCGGAACGTATTCAACTTTCTTTTCCTCGTCCTCCAAAGCCTGCTTGAACATCCGGTCTTCCTCGAACTCGAAAAGTTGTTGAAAAAAAGAACATTTCTTGTGTTCCTCGGACATGAAAGCAATGTTATGTTTCTTTCTATACCATCTGTCAAGCGGAAACTTGTTATTCCATCTGACTACAAACGTTCTGAAATCTTCCTTTTTATCTCGCTCCATCATACAAAATCAATCAAAAGTGGGGGTATAACCCATAACAGACTATACCCCCACACTCCTCTGAATAACTAAACATTCAAACTATAGTGATTCTCGCTCGAATACTCTTATCGGTTGGGGTTCATCATTTTTTCAACTTCCTTAATAAAAGGCAAAACCTCCTTATTGTAAATATCCCTTACCTCCACGTAGTCCTTGATACCAAGCTGTTTGAAAGAAGTTACCTTCATATCTGCCAGCAAATCGGGCAACATTACTGTAAGCGTCGCTTCAATATCTATCATATCCAAAGCGTCAGCCGCAGCCTGCGTTCTGTTTCCCAGCAAGGTATTATAATATCCACGACCTAAAAACTGCTTTTGCGTTTCAATCTCGTAATATTGTCCTACTGTAGGGAAGGACATCTTATATTCATGTCCCTTAATCTTAATTATCTTATCCTCCATAATCACAAAATGTTATATACGTTACAAATATACGCTATTAATCGGTTAAATCAAAACTTAACTCTAAAATATTGAGACAATGTAATTAACGCCTGTCTTTCTGCATGTTCTTCTTCTGTCAAATCCACCTTATCAAGTTCAATCAATCGGTTTGTTATCTCGTGGAACAGCTTGTTGTCGGTATACTTCAATGCTATTTTCTTAATAGTTGTAGAATCGTTAAATTCTTCAAGTATCTTACATTCCTTCTTATCTTTAGGGTCTGTTACTTCAATTTCCTCAATAGATAGAAAACATCTATATCCTAAAGCCGTCTTTACCAAATCCTTTTTCATAACATTACCCTCCTTCTTTATTTAAAAACATGGTCTATAAAAATCGTATTTCTTACCCATTCACCTTTATGTTTCACGAACATATATCCTCTAATTATTGCTGTTTCATTCATTTGGCTTGCAAAATCATATGCTGCTTGCTGGTCTTTACCAAATTCCTTGTTGATTGAACCGGAATTATTGTTGACATTGTATCTCAAACATGCCGGGGCTTTCTTTCTATCAGTAATCATAACTTTGTCCTCCCTTCGTTACCAAATCAAATTTCTTGCAATAGCGCAATTAGCATACTTCTTAACCAATTCCTTTTCCATCTTTTTAAACTTTGCGTTATGCGTTGCATTGCCTTCATTAGCGATACATATCTGGTGTGCTACTTCGTGGCACAAAGCGTAGGCGGAACCGACATTAATTCTATTCAAGTCAATAGAGATTGATTTCGGTTTGTTAGCCACATATGAACAGCAAGCTCCACCCTTTCCAACTTTACAGAACTTCAAGGCAATTGCCTTAATACCTTCACTAACACAAATGAACTTATATAACTCTTTGAGAACCTTAACATCGTTTTCCATTTTCTTATCTTTTTATTTGTTTGACTTCGTTTATCTCTTTCTCACATTGCAAAGATAATATTATGTTATGACATACGCAAATGCGTATGTGCTTTTAACATATAATTAACATTATATTAATTCTACACTTAATTGTACTTCTTTATCGTCTTCGCGTAAGCTATTTAAGGAAATGAACGACGACATTACCACGTCATCGTGACCACTTGCTGCCTCCAATTTCCCGTTATCACTTCTAAATGTAATAGAAGAAAATTCACCGAACATCAAGTCTACCGCCTGCCTTGTTTCCCCAATCGCATAAGGGCATTTTATCTGCCCTCTCTCAAACATTGCAGACAAAGAAGGCAATCCAGTATAGAGGTCCTTTTTGTTTCCTTCCGTTGTCGTGAACGGTTCTATATTCTTAAGCCCTCTTTCCTTTGCCAGTCCGGACAATATGGACTGGAAACCGTTTGCCTCACACCGTATCTTATTAGGGTGGAAAAGTCGGTCAAGCTGTACAATCTTATCTACCTGTTCGTTGTGCGACATACCGCGCTTCCGGTAATAGTACAACAAATAGTAGTTATCCATCGCATCTTTGCCCCATACCGAATACACTGTATAGTCCGCTCCAATATTACCGGAAACCGCAAAGTCCACACCTATATGTACCCTTGTAAGCTTGAAAGGAAAATCGTCTATACTTGACGCAAAACGTATCGTTTCCATCCCTATAACGCTACGCATCAGATATTCATACGGAAATATCGTTGACGTGTCACTGATAGGAACCACCAAATATTCACGATTGAACACAATCGTTCCAAGTTCTTCCTTTTTCACCAATATCTGTTCAAACGTGTATCTGTCTGGTGCTAATGGTCTACCATCCGGAAACAATATCGGGTACTCAAAACAATAAAAACGCTTGTCTGCCTTCAATATCTGGTACAATTCATTCGGTGCAGAAGAATAGGGTGTACCAGTTACAAGGAAATAACCGTATGGTTCTACAATCGGCTCTATTGTACCTTTCAAAAGTTCTTTCAGTTTCTCCCTTTGTTCGTCCGAATATAGAGAGCTTTCATCCGGCATATCGTCACACAAGCAAGCCCCTACGTGCAAACCACGAATCATTGAATCCTTACCGCGTACATGCAGCGTACTCCCCGTTTCCGTCTTTATGGCTGTCTCACCAATTGAAGCCTTATTATAAGGATTCAGTTTTTCCTTTATCAAGTCGTTTGCCTCTATCTCTTCCGTCACTTTTGCTATCTGCACCTTTGCTAATGTAAAAGTATTGGTAATATAGCATGTTTCTTTCCGGTTGGCATTATCTACCGTGTCTTGTCTATATGCAGTCGGTCTTGTGTAGGACCATAAACGCCACAGAATAAAGGCATAAGACCATTGATAACTGTTATGTACAACCGTCCCATCCTCCAATAAAAACTTATGGTCTCCATCGCACACAAAACCATAATATTTCCCCTCTCCAATAGGTTCAATTTTCAATGAAGAATAATCAAATTCTGGCTCTTTTCCTCCTATGTCCTTGACTTTATATCCAAGAAACAACTTTCTTATGTCTTTTTGTTGTCTATATACAGCATCTACCTCTACGTCGATAAAGTAACCGTTGTAATAGCAACAAAGCAAATGTCCTTCATTCACTTCATAAGTCATTCCTTTGGACTGCTGCACTCTATACATAGGTGCAACACCTTTATGTAATTGCAACACTGTGCGCGGTGTCGAATCGACACCCATCACTTTATCACCAACTTCTATATCTTGAATCTTCTTCAAAGACCCATCATGCATTACAACCAATGTATCAGCACTCATGCACTTGCCACTCGCGCGCGCGCATAGATAACAGCTCCACGGGTATAATTGCGTGAGATTTCCCCACTCTATATTACGCCACCCTAACCGGAATTTAGGCAGCATGGTTGTTATGAAATAATTGAGGGACAATATTTTAAGCGTATTGTCCATAGAGGCTTTCACGTTATCCACATAGGATAAACTTTCTGAATCCAGCGTCCGACCCAGATACAGCGCCTTTTCCGACTGATGCACCATTTCCCTAAGCATGGTATCAACGTCGTTTCCATATCCTTCCAACAACTGGTTAAGCGCCCTTTCCGGCAGTCTCTCTATGATATTGTCTACCGCATTGTACAGATATGTAAGCTGATTATTTGTAAGTATTCCTTTTCCGTCACCCGTCAACATAACTGGAAGTCCTCTCTATATCTCCTTTCTTTCTTCTCCACCGTTTCCACGCCTTCACCCCTTAACTTCTTCACGTAGGAAATGAACAACATCGCGTTCGCATCCACATCGTGCTGCGCCCTGTGCGCTTCCACAAGGTCAATCCCGGCAGCCTGGCAACACGTACCCAACTTATAGTCCATCTGTTCCAAAGCCGCCATGTGTGCAAACTGCATCGTGTCTATGTAGTATTTTACGTAATTGTCTATATCGTCCTTCATATAGGCAAAGAAATTTTTAAGAAACGGGTTATCGAACCCTACTATATTGTGTCCCACAAGGGTACACATCTGGCGCGGATTCTTGTATTTGGTAAACCATTTCTTGCATGTACCGTATATCTCTTTCAATGGTACCGCATTCTCTTCCTGGACCTCTTTTGTTATACCGTGTACTGCCGTTGCTTCCTCCGAATATCCTGCAAGACCTTCCTTGTAGTTATACGGGAATATCATTTCCACACGGTCTATTATTTCCAGCTTTTTCATGTCTATACACGACATAGCCATTTCGACCAAAGGGATATCCAAAAAAGCCTGCTTCTCCTTGCTTGGCAATCCCCCAGTTTCAAAGTCATAGACAATCACGAAATTACTACTTGTTTTCACGTTACCAAAATTTATTTTAAACTACCCCATTGTTCCGCTATCGCTTCCGCAATGCCCGGAAATGTCTTGCTTCTTATCTTCTGTCTTTCCTCTTTAGGCAGTCCGTAGGGCATCACAATACCATTTCTGCATTCTAAAACCATTCTTTCCTTCCACCACTTCACCTTTCCCGACAATCTTTGTAGGAGTGAGTTTAGGCAGATTTTTAAGCCATAAACAAGTCTTCTTGCTTGCTTCATCCCCGAACATCCAAGGTTCTATGATTTGGTCTGCCTTTCTGAACCTTGTACTCATAATCCCTACTGGGTTCTCTATGGCAATTCTTTTTACGCCCGAATTATATAGCTCCATAAAGAAATTAACGGCTTCTTCTCGGTCTTTCGCCCTGTTTGGATATTTCGGATGTGGTCTTCTCTGTTCTATCGGCAGCCCCTTATCTTCCGGGTGATAATACCATGCAGCACCGGACACACATAGATAAGTACAAGGTGGGTGTGCAACCATCAAATCCCATTCTTCGCCTTCCGGCAAATAATACTCTTCACCGTTTTGCAGCTTTCCTCCGAAATTGGAAATAACCTGCAAAACATCCTGCTTGAAATGCCATTCGGGGTGCCCACCGCTACAGTCTACAATGTCACAACTAAAGGCGTTATGTCCTCGTTTTCTAAAAGCCTCACAAACTCTCTGACTTTCTTCACATGCTACCAATACATTCATTTTCTTCTTCCTCCACTACCGGGTTATTGTCATTTTCCAATACGTTGTACATCTTAATTGTACAATGCTTTTTAGGTGTTACCACAATCTCGTTTCCTCCCAGATATTCGGGTAGATGTCCTCTCATTATATATGCCTGCACATCATTACGGGTAAACCGTTTCCCGTTCTGCTTCCGGAAATTGTCGTTCATCCAGATAAGCAATCCTTTCGCGTTTACGTCTTCTATTAAAAATTTCCCCATACCAACTAAAATAAATTATTTTTACAAATCCAAAGACCTTCTTGCTTGTTATAGCTTTTGTTCTTTCCACAAAATGATACAGTTTTATATATATAGTCAACCCTCTCAAAATCTTCGGGCATCCAATATTCCGATATATAGCAATTCTTTTGTTGTTTCACCCAGTCATAAAATTCTTCATGATTGAAATTAGTTAAATACCCCTCGGTATTTATATAGGGTGGGTCACAATATATTACATATTTCTCTTCTTTCGGTATTTCCAACTCTCTGTAATCACCCTGGAAAACCTCAATATCACCCATTCCCTTTAGACTTTGCAAACTCCAAAGTCTTTCCAATCGCTCCATACTTTGCAGTCTTTGCAAATTATCTGGATAATTAAGCTTCACCAAAATATCCTTTATCGCACACCTTCTGTCTTTAGAAGAAGAACATCTTTTAAATACATCTTCCGGAATAGAGATACCCATATCTTCAAACAAACTAAAATCACCAAAACAGATTGCGTAATGAAAAGCCTTCTTATATGGTTCGACTTGTTCGTTATAACAATAGGTTCTCTGATTGTTGCCGAAAGAAAAACATAATCTTACATACGTATCGTCTTTCTTTAATCTGAAAAATTCCTCCCTACTTATCCATCGGTTTTCATCCTTGAACTTCCCGTTTACCGCATCAACGAAAAACTTTACGCTGTCTGTCATATCATTTATGACGAACCTTTTGTATTTCCCAGATAAAATAGCTGCATGAGTGACTGCACATCCACCTGCAAAAGGTTCTATCCATACATCGGCAGAAGGAAGCGCCTCAACAACCCATTTAGCGATACGAGATTTACTTCCTTTATAAGATAATCCATAATTCATACCTCGCGTTATTTTATCATCAACAATCTTTCAAAATCCCTGTCCCGGTCTTCCTCACTATTATACACTACCCATAAATTCTTTATAGGGTTGTCCTTGAATGACGCGCTTTCATCTGCCAGCTTGTTTATCACTATAGCCGGGTTCCCGTCCGAATACCAGTCTTTTTCATACGATATAATGAAATACTTCATAAGGGCGTGTTCCCCGTCACTGAACACAAACATTCTGCCTTTTGAACGTTCCTCGTATTCTTTCCATACCTCAACCTCTTTCTGAAATATTTCCGCTTTATCACTATTGGGGTTCTCCAGATAATCCACTATCATTCTGGATACCCTTTTTAGTCCTATAGCGTTAAACACTTCCGCACATCCTATCAATATATCAACATCTTTTTCCATGCTCTTTCTCCAAAAGTTTTTCTATCCTTTCTTCCGGTATCTGATTCTTAAGACTTTTTCTGTCTCCGAAATCGTATATCTGATGGCATTCCATACATGCCAGAACTATGTTTTCCGGGTCACAGCGCAAACCTGGGTGTGCTCCCCGGCTCAATATATGGGAGAAAAAAATAGGCTTCATTTCAAGTCCCAGCCATTTTCCGCAATGGAAACAATAATGCGGATTTTCCTCCCATACTTTAGCAAACACTTCATTAAGCCTGTTTTCCTCTTCCTTCAATGAAGCACGATTCAGTTTCAATTTCTTTCTATTGTCGTAGCATTCTTTGCATAACCATCTGTTACGGTCGTATATAAAATGGTTTTCCTTACAAGAAACACACGGTCTTACTTCTTCCTTCACTGTCTTTTTCATGGTGCAAATATAATAATATTATCTCACAACATAAAATTTTATTATGTCATTTTTCACAAGCCTTATAAAATATACAATCCTTGCATCTATTTTTGTCGAATAACCATCCTCCGTACTGGCTGCAAAGTATAAACCCCTTCTCCTTGTTCCAATACTTTTTCCTCAACATCTCCCTGTATCTTTCAGATAAACCCTCTTCCTTCTCCTTAAACGGGCTTATCCATCCTCTTTCTCGCTGATACTTGTTAGCTCTGAATACTTGGTATCTTCCTCTCTTGTTCCACTTCTCTATTGCTTTCGGACCTATCAAGTTATAGGGGTCGAACATCATTTCCTTGTATCGGCTGTTCTCTATCATAGAACCTTGAAACACCATATATTCCCATAATGCCCTATTAGAGGAAATCCCGGTCTTTTCCCAGAACTTTTCCATGAGTTCTATTTTTGACCGGGTTCTTTTTAAATTGGGGGTGTAGTTGAAAAGATATTCTATTATCCTTTCAATGGCTGTTTCAATCCTCTTGTTCTCCCCACAATCTTTTTGCTGTGTCATAATTCTTTTGCAGGTAATTATATATTACTTTACAATAATACATATTGACGTTTCACCGCCCCGGCTACTGCCGACCACTCCACGTCCACAATCCCATCTACCACGGGTAATTTTCCTATGAGGTTCTGGCTTTGCAGTCCGAACCTCTTTATGTTTATCGCAGCTAATAAATCTCTGTCGTTTAATTGTTTACAATTGGGACACGTCCATTCTCGCTGCGACAATTTCAGTTCATGGTTCACATATCCACAAGTGCACATTTTGGAACTTGGTTCAAACCTTCCGATTTTTAGGAGATTTCTTCCATTCCATTCGCACTTGTACTGCAATTGTCTGAAAAATTCATTCCAGCTTGCAGACGATATGTGCTTTGCAAGGTTATGATTTTTCAACATTCCGCTTACATTCAAGTCCTCAATGATTATCGTTTGGTTTTCACAGACAATCCTTGACGTGACCTGGTGTATAAAATTTTTACGGCAATTTGTTACTTTCTCATAAGCTCTTGCAATCCTTATTCTTGCATTTTCTCTTCTGTTACTTCCTTTTTGCTTTCTTGAATACCTTCTTTGCAATACTTTCAATCTTTGCTCAGCTCTTTCAAGATATTTCGGATTCTCGTAGACTTGTCCGTTTGAAAGAACGGCAAAATCCTTTATCCCGACATCAATACCAACAGTTGTATCGTACTTTATATCCGGTTTTTTAGGAAGCTCTTTCCCGTCGTCAACAAGAACGGAAACATAATATTTCCCGGTTGCTGTCTTAGTTACCGTTACGGTTCCTATCTTTCCCTCAAAAGTCCGGTTTTTGTAGAATGATACCCAGCCGATTTTGGGAAGCTGAATTTTATTTGAACCAAAATCTACCTTAACATTATTTATTGCCTTATAGGATTTCTGGTTGTCTTTCTTTGACTTGAATTTCGGAAAACCTTTCTTTTCACGAAAGAACCTTGTAAATGCGCTATCCATATTACGGATAGATTGTTGCAAACATTCAGTTGAAACCTCATTCAACCAAAGCTTGTCTTCTTCCTTTTTAAAGATAGTCAACATTTTACATAAATCAACACAAGATAAATGCTTCTTTTCTCGTTGGTACGCTTCAATTCTTTTTGATAAAGCCCAATTATAAACAAACCGGGTACATCCAAAAGACTTCTCAAAGAAAATCTTCTGGTTCTCGTTCGGTTTCAGTTTATATTTATAGGCTTTTCTCATAATGCAAATATAGTTATTTTAAAGTAAAAAGCAAATGTTTTAGTTTAAAAATTAATGCAAAGTGGTATATAGTTACCTAAACTAATTTTCTTTCCATAACACCCAATCTTTATATGTTTGACAATCAAAAATTGTTAGCTTTTAATTCGCATTTCAACTCTCCGTTTTTATACATTCTTACAGAAGCAACAACTACTGTACTGGACAAATAACGTCCGACATCATTTCTCAGTTTTTGTTCCAAAGCTATAGCCTTTGCCATTGATTTAGTTCTTTTCTTCAATACCTTATTAAATCCGAAAACTATATCCTTCGTTTCAATCTCAAAGCTATATACATTTGAAAACAAAACCTTTTTCAAATCTTCCGTCATTCTTTCTACATTTGATTTCATATCTTTATCTTTTTATTTGTTTGACTTCTTTTTCTTGGTTCCCTTATCAGAACCACATTGCAAAAATAAGATTTTGTTATGACATACGCAAGTGCTTATGTGTAAAATGTGAGTTGTTTAACATCATTTCACAATACCAATAATTCACTATAATAAAAATATTTTACAAATTACATAACATTTTATTATTCTATAATTAATGTAATTTGTAATTATTTATAACCAAAATAAAAGGGAGTTACTAAATTGTAACTCCCTAATTATCAATTGTTTATAATCAAAATTAAAGTTCCAAAGTTGATATCGGTGTTAAATACAGTCCACTGATGGAATAACCGGCAATTCCGGCTTCCTGCAATGAAAAATTTTGATTATTTACAAAACACGGATTCAGCATGCACATTGTCTGTCCGGTAGGGTCTACTGCTGTCACCATCTTTGTAGTTGAATCCTGGCTCTGAATTGTCTTGCTGTAAATAGCAATGGCAAAACCAAGCTCGCCCAAAATCAAGGTGTCCACGATAGACTTGACGGAACCAAGACGGTGCATCATACCTTCCATTACTGGCTGCTTGAAGTCAATAAAGAATTGGTCTACCGTCCATGTGCATTGATACTGTACGGCCGGAACCTCCTGGTTAAGGAGTGAGCCAAGCCCTTGTACATTCGCACGGGTGATGTTTTCTGCAAATTGCAGATTACGAACAAACCCGGCTACTTGATTATCTATTTTAATATACGCTTTAGGCGCTGTAAAAACTGCCATAATCTTCTAATTTTTAGGGTTTGTTTTATCCACGAATTAAGTAACCTGTAAAGAACAACTTGGTGATTTCGTTATTTACCACAATTTTGTAAGTGGTGAAATAAGCGTCTTCCTTTCTTGTTGTCACTACGTCTTTGAACGACAAAATCAGATTGTCTTGTGCGTCCGTTGCAGTTCTTGACTGCAAGTATGCCACAGTCCAGTCTTTAACCGCTCCTGCTGTCAGTGTATTGGCGTTAACACCGTTTTCCTGTCCCAGCAAATCCAATGTCGCATTTACAATCAATTCCTTATTGATTTGTGCGACGATACGCATAAACTGGATAGAATAGGACTGTCCTTTTGCGTTGAACAAGTTGGCGTTGTCCTGCAATGTATTCACACCCTGCAAGATATTGAACTTTCCGGTGTAGTCGTTCAATACGGTTGTTAAAATACCGTATTTCAATGCCTTCTTCTTCTCCGATTCAGTCAATGAGTGTTGCAGTCTGTCAACTCCGATAGTCTTGAATGTGGGCGGTACATAAGGCGGTTTTCCACTGATACGACCCACAATCGCGCACAAGTTATACATTACACCCCACCAACGGATTTTCTGCGCATCGAATGCGGATACCACACCTGCCCCACCATGTACAAGCTGCACGAACGAACTGTCAAACTTTTTCGCCAAATTGATTTCCTTTGAGAAATCCGCTCCCTTGTCATATCCTGCCACATAGAGGAAATGCTGGAATTTGGCCGCACCGTTCATGTGTGTAAGATATGCCTTTGTCGTGGCTGAATAGGCGTTGTTTCCTACCTGGTCCAGAATGACATTACTATAGTCCAAACCTACAATCTGGTCCAGTACAGCGTTAAAGTCGTCCATGTCGAAACTTTCTGTACCTCCTGCCGCCAAAATATAAGGCTTACCATCCAGTGCCGTTGTAATGTCCCCTTCGGTAATCTCACCATTTCCTTCTACATTGGTAGTTGAATCAAGTACGAACGCCAAAGCAAAATTAGAATCATTCTGTGCCCAATCCACAAGTTCTTGCATATTCTTGAATTCCGGTGATTCAAGAACAAGTTCGGGGTCACTGTTTTCCTGCGTGATGTCTCCGTAGGGTAAACCGTCGCTGTATGTTCCGGTATATGTACCTCTCCAGAACTGCAAAATCCACTTGGTAGCGTCTTCGCGTCCTGCGATAAAGTTCATACCGTAACCCTTTGTTAATAACTCGTCGTTCAATAACGAACCGTTGGCTACCAAACCTTCGTCCAATGTTTTTACCGCAAACGTGCCTCCTTTTGCCGTCGCAAACGTCATTTTTGCACCTGTAGTTGTTGCTGCACGAACAAATTCAAGTTCGGAAATTCCTACTGCATCGGGGTTTGAAGGGTCCGGTGCAAACAGAGCTTCGGCAACTCTCCACCAAAGACCTCCCTTCATGAAAGCACGAAAATCCGCGATATTGTCGAAAGTATAGATAGCGTTCTGTCCCTGCGCATTCTCGCCATTGATACCAGCACCGCCACCAAATCCGGCTGAATACTTTCCTGTATCAATAATAAGGACTTTTCCATAGTCAAGATTTCGTGCCGGGTTCATTTCCCCACTTACAATAGTGGAGTAGACACCGGGCAATGAAATCTGCCGACCGTTGAAAATAAACGTTGATGCCATATTATTTTTCTTTTATTAGTCCACGAAATTCTGCAAGAACTTCCCTATCAAATCCTTACATTCATACATTTTCGGTATAAAGGTAAACAAATTTCTGCCTCATACCAATTATTTAGTCACAATTTTATCAATGTCCGATTCTACACCGGGCAATTCATAATCCCTGCTATAATTGTCCGCACCCCATTTTTCGGCTGCTATTCCTGCATCCTCAAATGCAATCTTGTTAAGCAATTCTTCGTTTACCAGTGTTCCTACAATCTGGTCCAAAGTCAAGTCAAGCCTTACAGACTTTATGAAAATAGGAATAGGCAATACATTCTGGTTTGTCATTAATTCCGTTATTCTTACCTCTACCAAATCATATTGGGTAGAAAGCCAGTTGTAGGAACCCATTATCAACGCATACAAAACTTCCGACATAATTATACTTTCCAGCATGTTGTCCGACAGACACATTATCTCAAAGTTATGGAAACGGCTGTCTCTTATCTGCCATGCACCGCCATCGTATATCTGTCCGTTCATTTTTCCTATGGAATTGGCTGCTCCCGGGTCCGCTCCCGGCTCCCTTATGACATAGGCTGGCAATCCCGTATTGTCTTTCGGGAATTCAAACAGCACCCTTAAATTGCGTGGGTTCGTCATTCCTCTTAAAAACAATTTCTTCGCCTGGTCGTAAAAATCAAAATTCCCTTCCTTCATTCCGTTAAGAAGTCTGTATAGGAAGGTATTCTGTTCATCTCCCTGGTGCAGTCTGTAATCTTCCGGTATATAGTTCAATATTGATACTATAAACTGCTTTACTTTTACTATTTCTATCATAGTCCTTTTATTCTTTTTAATGCCTCGTCTATCGCCATTTCGGCAACATATTCTATCTGGGCCTCTTCTAAAGCCCTGTCCATGAGTTTTTTAGCTGTTATACCACCATTGAACCAGCTTGTAGGGTCTGACTTATCACTAACTCTTCTGAATGTCATATATTGACCTCTCTTTTCCTGGTCCGAACTTCGGGCTTCAACCCTTACAAGACCTTCATATTTTGCCGACTTGTGCATGTATTCCGGTACGTTCATTCCGGGTATGTTTATTTCCTTCCGGCTTCCCTTTACCTGTTGGCTTATCGGCAAGTCTGCAAGCTTCAACGGCTGCCCTCCTGCATTACGTGCCATATCGTACACGTCTTTAGGCATAACAGAATTGAATATTCCGGATTCCGCTATTGCTCCAGGCGTAGCATGTCTGAACGGTATTGTCAGATACCATCCCAAACCGTCCTTCTTTATCTTTGCCTTGTCCGAACGCTGGAACCCTATCTTCTCGTCAAACGGTGTCGCACCCTCTTCCAGCATCATAGGAAGAGGACCTGCCGCCCTTGCAGACAATACAAATTCTACAGATGTGGCGGAAGTCCGGTCTACCTGCATTGCAGACCGATATATACCCCGTGTCTGATGCAGTTCGGAATCCACAAGTGCATTCCATCTTCGCATATATTCCTTTACTACATCGTCAACAAGACATGTTCCAAGGAATTCCGCTTCTTGTGGCGTCAATGCAAATTCCGCTACCGTTTCCGATATGTCAACATATAGAGGCAACACCTTATTCTTCCGTTATGTATCTTATATCACACCCGAACTTTGCAAACAATATCTCTATAAACTCACTGTCCGTTCCAGACAGACTTTTCCGGCTCAGTGTTACTACCGTTCCTATCTTATAGGATATCACGTCGTCCAACAACTTGTTGAACCCTTTTCTTTGCGCCAATGTAACGTTAAACGTCACATCCTTATATACATCTTTGGCATGCAGTCCGTTTTCCCTGCAATACCTTTCCAATGCTTCTATATGCTTGTTAAGATTATGTTTGTTCATAACCCTTGCATATATTACATTCTTTCTTTGTCCTTTAGATGCAATCGCATATACGGATTCGTCGTCGTAATCTATCCATTGTGTAGCGGAATTGTGAGTCTTTATCCTTCCTTCTTTTACATAATTGGATAATGTTGCCCGACTTATACCAAGGACTTCCAATACTTTCTTCGCTCTCATATACAAAATGTTTAAAAGTGTACAAATCTAAACATTTTCTTTCAAAGAAGCAAATTATACATCCTCATTATATATCACACCGCTACCGTCAAAATTAGGTTTCTCCATCGCTATAAGATGGCTTCTTCTTACAATGGCTTGAACCGGAAGCTCTATCTTATTAAGTTGTCCGCTTTTCTTGTCGGTAGCCCATGAAGCGCGTATCTCATGCGGCAAGTCTATAACATGGTATTCCGGGTTATGCTTGTAATATACCGACACAAAACCGTTTTCGGGCAAAGCGTCTATCTCCATGTCCAATATGATACAATAGGGGTTGACGTCGCTTACATGTCCCTTGTCCGTCTTTATAAGAGGTTTGTTTGAAGCCTCAAACAGATACATAGCCAATACCTGTACTGGTTTGTATGTGGTAAACACAAACGGCTGTCCCATATCATCGTATCTTATAGGGAGATTTTCAGAAAAATACGATATTTCATTTCTGAAAGAAATCCTGTCATAATAGGATAAATTCGCCTTGTCTATATCCCTTACCGTTACAGCCATTGTACCTAAAAGTTCTTGGCTCCATGACTTGTATTTGTCGGTAAAGTTTATTCCAGTTATCAATGCCTTTGTATGTATCGCGTTCACATAGAAATATCCGGTACCGAAACAATTCTGACAGTCCGGCAGTGCAGATTCTTTTCCATGACACGGGCAACGTAAAGCGCGCATTATCTCCACATCGTAACCTTTGGCTTGTATCGCCTGGTCGAACTCCGATTTGAAAAATTCCGGTCGGAAATTACTCAATCCGGAAGATGGGGACTGTAATATATTTCTTGTTTCTCCCATAACTTAAAATACTGCAAATTTAACCTCGTCATACACCAACTTCAACCTTCCTACCGTTTCCTTTATCTCTTTTTGATATTGAATCAATCGTGCAGAATACCCGGCAGATGTCGCAGAAGCCGTTGTGCTTATGCTTTGACTTAATCCGTCTATACTTAAAGACTGTCCAGAAACGCCTGCAATACCCAGAACCAAATCTCCAGCTATGTTAAGCGGCCCGAATGATGCAAGTTTTCCCAACAGATTAATCAAGTCCATAGGCATCTGGTCCACGTCCCATCCGGTTATATACTGTACCCTCCAATAATCCGGTATATACTGGAAACGCTGCATACCAATCTGAGACGTTATGCCTGTCAATATTATTTCCGCATTTCCTTGTGTCGTGGAAGACCCTGTAGGAACAACACTCAGCCTTCTTTTCCCTTGTCCCATACCACTGTCATACTCGCATGACAGCCATCCTTGGGGGTATATAATCTGCTCTATCTTATTGAGCATCCCAATCATGCTTAACGGCTCCCTTACCGGATATGACGGGAACAATATAGGGAATTGCTGCCAATAGTCCTTTTGGTAATAAGTCAAAGACTGGTCGATTAACTGCTTTACAAATTTCAAATTGAACCAATTCTCAACCTCTCTTTGTGCTGATTCTATATAGGAGCGCATGGATTCGTCCGTAAATGATGCTCCTTGCCCTCCGTCAATGGTTATTCCGTATAAGTATGTCTGCCATATCTCGGCTACAGACAGCACAAGTCCGGAATTTTTCTTGTATTTTATCGTAAACGTCAATCGACCACCCATCTTTGTAAAATATTTTTATTTAGACAAAATCATATCTATAATTTCCTCTTTCTTTTTGCCTTTAAGGTCTTCTTCTTTAAAAGAGCCTCCGTCTTCTGTCATTGCAAGTTCTTTCAATTCGTCAACCTTCATTTTCTTAAGAGCCGTCTTTACCTCATCGTCCTCTTCTTCCTTAATAGAAACTTCCTGCTTTGTTTCCAGTTCGGGAACTACTGCCTGCGTCTCCTTGTTTCCTGCCTTCAAGTCCTCGACGCATTTCTTCCATACTTCAATTTCCTTTTCTTTCTTGGAAATTTCAACCTTCTGCGCCTCGACGATATTCTTAAGACGTTTTATTTCCTCTTCATATTCCTTGTTCCCTTCTTTCACTTCCGAACGAAGTTTTTCTTCAAGGCGTGTTTTGAATTTCGGTTCCTCACCTTCCTTGTAAATATCGGGAAGTTTACGTCTTACTATTTCTTGATAGAGTTCTTCCGATACTTCCGCTCTACCGTTAACAAACTGTACCGGGCCACCATTAAGTACAATTCTATGGTTGTTATACACCCGACTTTTTAAAATCACTTTTTCCATAATACGAACTTTTTAAACAAAAAGGGAAGGAGTTCAATTACTCCCTCCCTTTCACTTTTCACTTCTTAAACCTATAAATTTATATCAAGCTAATTACAAGCCTTCTTCACCGATATTAATGATGCGTACAATCTTTGCAGGCTGATACAATACCGGGGTACCGTAGTTCAGAATTGCAAAGCGCTTGCTTGGAGATGTAACAGCGAAGTCCATCTTCATGGTATCAGCAAACTGCAAGTATTCGTTAATCTGACTGTCATTGTAGTATACCAAAGCTGACTTGGTGCCTGCAATGATACGGTTGCGGTCACGTACACAATTTGCGGCTGCACCGTCATAACCTATTGTCATCTGTGAAGCCGGAACCTCAAAGATAGGATAGTATTCAGTGTTTGCATTCAGAACTGCATTCTTCTTGGTACGGTATACCACGAAGCAAGTAGCCGGATATGCACCACCCGCACCAACAGTAAAACCAAATTCTACTGATTCAGAAGCAGCTACAGCCTTGGCACCAATAAATGTGATATTCAGAGGTGCAGATTCACCATAACGATTCTTTGCCGTTACCAAGTAGCCATAAGAACCTGCATGGTTGCCGAAATTAGTCTTAGTATCGGTTGCATTAACCTTAATGTCAGTACTAACAACCGGAGTAACCGGAGCTTTAGCACTTGTGGCGCCCTTGCCTACCATAATAGGCTTGCGTTCGTCGAAGAAACGGTCATTCTTGATGTTAATCTTACCGAACTGAGTTGTAACGTCGTTTACAGACTGTCCCATTGTTGCACCAGTTACAGAGGCAGCAAGACCTACAATAACTCGCTTGCTTTCGTGGAACATCTTAACGTAGTTGTTGAACACAATCGGGTTAGAAATGATGCGGTCGATATAACCGTTATAAACGTTCACTACAACGTTTGCAGCGTCTTGAATCAGACTGTCGTTCAATACAGAACCTTGTGCGTCGATAACTGCCGGACTGTTGAAATAACCATCCAACAGTTGTTCAGAAGTCTTACCTTCTGCCGTGCCACCGTCCATTTCATTGATACCCAACATGTGTTGACGGAACACACCATCAAACTGTTCTTCCACACAAGAAGAATCAGCGTCAACCAGACGTGTATCGATAATTGTACTCAAAAGGATAGTCTTATTTTCCACTTCCTTCTGATACATATCCATGTTACCAGCCAATTTAGCCAACATTCCCGGATGTGTAACCTGTCCGGAAACACCCATGAACTTAGTCACGATTGATTTACGTCTGTATTGAGAATCGGTTTCCTGCGGTGTCTCACCTTCTGCGTTAAAAATACCGACTTCCTCACCATACTTGTACAACTGGTTGTATTGGTGTACAGTATTGTCAATCTTATGTTTAGGCATTTCCATATAGTAAACCAACTGGTTCATACGGTTGCCCAAAATCTTCAATACTGAATCCAGAGATTCAACTTTCAGACCACCACCGTTGTTGATTTCGTTGTTATACTGCATTCCAGTCTTAAGACCTGCTTCCATCGCTTTCAAGATTTCTGCCGAATCCATGCCGCCCAGTACATCACCCATACCGTTTTGATTGCTATAATTATACAAATCCATATTCTTTTATTTTAATAGAGTTTATTTCACGAATTTTACACCGTTCTTTTCGTACATGTAACGCGCCAAGTTTTCACCTACTGTTTCAGCGTCCGGATTGATAAGATATGCAAGCGCATCACTTTCCAGTGACTTAGCGATAGCTTCCGGTGCCTCTTCCAAAGACTTTTCAATAAGCTTTACTGCCATAGGTCTGTCTTTCACTACGTTAACTTCGTATTTACCTGCTTCGTCCTTTCTTTCCTCGAAAGATTTCTGAATAGCTGTCATATTGTTAAGTCCTTCTGAACGGAACATAGGGGTAACGCCAGACATTTTGTCCAACTTGTCGTTGATACCGTCCACTGTTTCCTGGAACTTGTCAATAGACTTTTGAAAATTCTCCATCAGAGGTGTGAATACAGAACCCAAAGATTTCATGATGTCTTCCTTGTCGGATTTCTCCACTTTTTCGTCTTCTGCATTCTTATCCTTAGCAGTATTCTTTTCGTCTTTGGTTTCGGATTCATGGTCTCCTGCTGCTGCTCCGTTTTCAGACTTTTCGATTTTCACGTTCGCCATAATGTACTCGTCAGAAAATCCCATAGACTTCATCAGAGATACGATAGGGTCGTTCAAATATTTTTCATCCATCTTTATTAAACTTTTAATTGTGTACAAACTTATTTATTAACGGTTCTCAAATAGTCCTTTATAACGTTCAATCCTACATTACCGTTCAGATAATAATTATAAAGCTCTTGAAATCTTTCGTCTCTTTCCACTATGATAGGGTTAATGGTAACGTTGAAAGACTTGTCTATTTTTATATTATATCCGTCCTTCTGTAGCTCTACAAGAACGTTATTGGAACCGTTGTTAATTTCTTCTTTATTATCCTCTACGAAATCTACTGTCTGCACGCCCTTTACTATATCGGCAAATGAATTTGCATTTACGGGCGTCATTGTCATTGCTACGTTTGTGATAAGCGCTTTTGTCACCTTTTTAGGGTTGTTCTTGTCTCTTTCAAGTGCTCTTCCTTCAACAGAGAAACCCGGCTTTCGGTCGGTGCCGCTTGCAAGCATTTCCAGTGCCTTGTCATAAAAGGCTCTTGCTTCCGGTGATTTTTTCCACAACTGACAACGTACGTAAAACTTGTTATTCTTTACATAAGCATCCAAGGGGTGTCCTATCCAAAACCTTGATTTATTGATAGGGCTTCGTGATGGCAAATGGTCTAAATTGATTAGACCGTGTTTTAAAAAGCGGTCTATTACAAATCCGTTAGGATTCATAGATTCATCCTCCGAATCTATAGAAGAATCGGACGCCAAACCTTCAAAAATCATTTTTTCGTATCTTCTATCATCTCCTACCGGGTAATCCATAGGATTGAAATCTGATTTTTCAAAGTTTGCTTCTGTGAAAAAATTAAATTTTGAATCTACTTCAAACATCTTTTAATAATCTGTGACACAACGAATTAAAATAAACGCTTTTATGTAAATATCTTATAATCAGCATTTTATGCCGAATAAAATTTATTTACGTATTTACCGATTCAAAAATATGAATTATTATGCAAATAGCCAAACTTTATGCAAAAATTATTCATCCTTACTTTTTAGGTAGTTATCTACGAACTTATCAGAAGGCTTAGTGTAATTCTTTTTACCTTCCGGTACCGGGTACGCCCATTCATAGAAATACTTCTTTCTGTCTCCTTCTCCCAGTTCTCCAATTACCGTAAAGCCCTTTGCCCTTCCGTTACTTCTTTCTTGTACAATCTTCTCGAACTCTTCTGGTGGTGTGGTTGAATTTTCCTGCTTGAATATATGGTTGTTCAATTCTTCCATCACCCTGTCCCTTCTCTCCTTCTTGCTTTCTTTTTCTTTCGCCTCTTTCTCCTTTTGTTCTTGTATCTTCTTCTCTCTTTCCTCAACCATCTTTTTATATACACCGCTTTTGTGTAAACTTTGGTCGAACATATTATTTACAATATCTCCCAATATCCCAAACTCCGATTCTTCTATTCCAATACTGTTAACAACATCTTCAATAAACTTTGTATGCTTGGAAGGTATATACCTTTCATTATAATATCTCTCCAATAGGGTTTCATCCTCCAGCATCTTCTTTAACTTCTCATTCTTGTGGACTTCCCCATTTATCCTTTCAGCGTCTTTAATGATATTCTGAATATCTTTGGAAGTGAACCCGTATGCCGTATCTATATCAACACTAAACCCGTCGTTTGAATCGTAGAGCTGGATATCTATACCTCCCTTATCGTTTGCATTCGCTTTGGTATGATTGGAAACACGTATCTCATAGCTTCCTTTCCCTGTCTCAAATTTAAAATAGCTGCTCGCAGTTGTTTTCGCCTTATTGTAATCGTAGTCTATATTATTCTTGTTCAGCCATGCTTAACCCCTTGGTAACTGCTGCCGGGTTCGTTCCGGTCTTCTCTATGGACTTGTCACCGCTTCTGTTAATGACCTGGTTTGTCGATTCTCTTTCCTTCTCGGTGTATATGTATCGAAAACCGCCTTTTCTGTCCGGCTCCTTCCGTACATACTTGTGCGACACTGCCTTTTCCAGCTTATCACACAACATGCTTTTCAATATATCTCTTTTCATACTCTTTCCTTAATAAAAAAGAAGGGGTGTTTACACCCCTCCCCAAAACAATTAATGTAATTGTAAACGATACTTCGTCTGTTTGAGTGTTGCCATAAAATCTTCCACCCACGACTTTTCCCCGGCATATTCGGGGTTATTGTCAAGCTTGGAATAGAATTCCCTTGTGCGGTCTATAATAAGGTCAACCAATTCTATAGGGTCGTTAACCTCTATTTCTTCACCGTTTATCTCCCCGTCCTTGAAACGGCCGAAACCGCTTTGTCCGGCTTCCATTATCTTATCTTCATAGTCGGAAAGTTCATCTATCAAATCGTCCAGATACTTGTGCTTGGCATTGTCTTCCTCTTTCCAATGCACGTTTTTTGAACGGGTCTTAACGCCTTCCAGGAAATTAGCGAAATCGGCAAATACGGCATACATACCGTCCTCCTTCTTTGCCTTTTCCAGTACATCGGCTTTCACTTTCCCCTCTTGAATCATTTCGGAAATAACACTTTTGAATATCATCGCGTCTTCCACAGAAGAAAACTTCATAGAAACCGTCAGTCCATCTTCCGACTTCTCTATTTCCTCGCTGTTCGCTTCTTCGTTCGTAGTTTCCGTTTCCTCGTTCTTTGCTATTCCGTCACCTTCCGGGCCTTTTGGCTTGTCGTCCAAATCTTCCTTGCAAATAGTATTCGCATCGTTACAGTCCATCGTCTTTTCAACTTCCTTACTTTTCCATTCTTCCGGCAATTCGCTTTCAAGACCCAGCTCTTTAACGCGTTTCTTAATCCATGCCTGCACCTTTTCTTTCGGCATATCAGAAGCACCGGACAACTTGATAGCGTCCTTCAAATCCTGGCTGTTTCTGATAGGATATTTCCCGTTCGGCATTGCCTCGCCTTTCTTTGCAAGGTCCTTTCTTTCACTGTGTGAAAAATCGGTCTTGTTGTTCGCTTTCCGTATCTCTTTAGGATATTTCCCACACACGGACTTTACCACATCTTCCGTTACTTTTCCTTCCTGGAAAGCCTTCATCACGATTTCTACCGGGCTGGGTTTCACTTCCAAGCCCAAAATCTTCTTGATATTGTCTTTCATGTCAAAGATGAAATCGTAGTCTTCCAGTTCGGTAACTGGGTCAATCCACATACTTCCGATTTCTTCCTCACCGTCAACCACCACAAAAGCCGGGGATTCATCGTCGACGTGTCCCATGAAGTAATGGATTTCCGCATTCTTCGTTTTAGCTACACCGACCTCCATAAGAGTATCTTCCGGAACGTCTATCCCGGTCTCCTCGAAAAGCTCTCTTTGTGCGGCTGTACGGAAATCTTCTCCTTCGTCAACATGTCCCCCAGGTATGCACCAATCGGGTGTATAGTTCATGTGTTCCCCTGCTCTCTGTAAGATAAGCAACTTACTGCCTCTGAACAAAAGCACGTCCGCATACTTGACTACCCCGGTCTTTGCCTTCATGATATCATCGTATGCGCTTTTGGAAAGCTTCTTACTTTTCCATGCTTTCTTTGCTACATGAACTGCATATACATCCGCAATGGCTTCCGCTATATCTTCGTCTTTCTGGAATGCGGCAATGGACTTGAAAACCTTGTCCCTGTCTTTCTGCAATTGTGCAACCCGTGAAGTATGTTCCTTCAAGAACTCGTTGTATTTCTCTTCCGAAATCTCTCTTTCGTCCTTGTCAAGCAGGGAGAAGCTTTTCAATACCTGGCTTCTTTCGGCAAATTCGTTTGCAAGCTCTTCTGTTCTTGCTTCTATCTTTTCGGAGCGTCTCAGCAACTCCCTGTATTCAGACACCTTTTGTTCTGCTGTCTGTAAATGAAATAATTTCTTTAAATTCATAGCTACAAATTTTTTGCTAAAATACGAAATTTGCACAATCTATCCAAAAATACAGACATTATCAATATAATAGGAAGTGTTTTTCTTCAATTCGGGCTTATAAAAATACCTGTTAAGTGTCTCCACCTTTTCTATCCGGTCAATCCTACCCCTCTTGTTCCCATACAGAACAATTCTGTCGGAAATGTTCAATTCCTTTACTTTTACCGGAACAAGATAGTTCTTTCCATACGTCCATACCATTTGTTCGCCCGAAATCCTGTTAAGAACACCTTCCTTGCCTGCATTAAAATAGATATTATACACTGATTCTTGCGGTTTCATTTCGCATACATGCAAGCCTTCCACAAGCGTATAGGAATGTCTTGTCTTCACGGCTTCATTAATCCTTATATCCTTTAGGAACTTTTCGCCTTCAAGCGTCCTTATCTCCACAAACCCGGTGTTGAATCCTCCTTCTCCCATAATCAATGTTCAGTTTTCAGAAACAAACCTTCTTTTGTTATAAGCGCATATTCCGGACCAGCCTCTATATTATACAGTTTCCCTTCATACAAGGATAAACCTCTTTCCTTTATCTTCATCGTTCCTGCTCCCATGTGCATATATTCCGGATTATCATTGTAGAATTTTACATATTCCTCCACATCCCCCTGTTCTATCTCTTTATCGGGACTTCTTCGACTGCTTCCCTTGGTTACTCCGAAACAGTCTTCATCAGTCCATTCATCGAATGTCTTTTCATCAACAAGCGGTATCGTTACTTGATGCGGCATTGTGAACGCGAGATGTTTTGCGTCTTCACATACAGAGATTACTATTCCTCTTTCCAATACAACGTTTTCCATCTCTCCTTTGAAATCAGTACACTCTACACCCTTCTTGAATAGGTTCGTATCATTCATCATGCAATAGAGTAGCACATATTCGTCTTTCTTTATCTGGTCTAAACGTACCGGGACAATCTCCCAGCTATACACGTCTATCTCTTCCGCACTTTCCTTGACACGTTCCTTTGTTACCCTCGTCTTCCGTAGGGTCAACACTTCCACATCTCCTTTATATCCGAATCTCATACCTCAAACATTTTGTCTCCAACATATATTTTTACTTTACTCTTTCTCTCTACCTGTCTCTTGTATGGTTCTTTAGGCGGTTCAAACGAATGCGTCTCGTCATTCCAAACCATACCTTTAGGTACCTCCCTAAGGTCACAACGGCAGAAAGGGTGAACACTATTTAACACTGGTTTCCAATCTTTAACTTTCCTCCCTATATTGTCCCCATTGTTTATAAGGTCTATAAGCTTGAATATCCTCGGTTTACTTCCTATCCCTGCCGTGGTGTAAAACTTTATACAGTGCTGGCACGCTCCACTGAATACCTCTTTATATACAAGCGCGTCCGCTCCCTGTTCCTTCATTATCTGCTGGGCTACCCCAGTTTGATATATGTTCTGCATTTCGGTTTCCACTATACGCCCCCAATCACGGTTCCAGTCTTCCAGGGAATGCCCTATATTACTGACAATGTTCTGCACGGACTTCTTTTTCAGAACGCCTTCTATCATTTCCTTCTTTATCGTTCCAAGCTCCAATTGTCTTTGCTGTTCCACAAGAACTTTTACTTCTTCTTCCGATACAGCATTAGACATTATCGTTTTCGCCCGTTCTCCCATCGTCTTTATATAGGAGTATGTACGTGTTGCTGCCGCATAATACACTTCCTGTTCCAACGGTGTAAGTGCTGCCCACTGATGACGGTCTATATACTTGGTAAAATCGTCAAAATTGAGTGTAACCAATTGGGAAGGTTCCAATTGTGCACTCAATCTTCCGAACAGATAGGACTGGAAATATGGAGGTATCTTTTCTATCTCCCTTCTCCATTTATAGCCATACCGCCTTAACAAGGACTTGTCTTCCGGTGTCAACAGCTTATCTCCCATTACATCGGCTACAATCCTTGCAAGACGGTAGTCTATTATATCATACAGTTTTTGTATCTCTTCCGGTGTGAATATCATTTCCCAACCGCTTTTGTCATTTCCTTTACAAGCTCCTTTATCATCGCGTCCGACTGTGTAGCGAACATAGTCTGTGCAAGACCTTCATAACCGCATTGTATTTTCGGGTATCTGATAGGGTCTTTCACGTGTCTTTTCACTCCAATAAGGCGCGATACCAAAGGGGTTCTTATACCATCAACTTTCTTTTCCGGCATTCTTATTTTCCTTTATCTTATAACCGTCATATAACGATTCGTCCCACATTGACATATCGGGTTTAGGGAAATATGGATTAGAAGGTGCATTCCTGTATTCTTCTCTTCCTTCTGGACCCATTGCGGCAATTTCTTCCATCGTCCAACCTTCACCCATTCCACGCTCTTCAATCTCGAACCATTCATCGGATGTCATTTCTTACCTTTGATTTTATAACCGTCATAAAGGTCTTCATCAAAGATAGACATATCCGGTTTAGGGAAGTAAGGATTATACGGGGCGTTTCTATGAAATTCCCTTCCTTCTGGACCCAATTTAGCGACATCCTCCATCGTCCACTCTCCCCCTATACCGTTGTCTTCAATCTCGAACCACTCGTCAGCCGTCATATCAATTCCGTACTTTTTCTTTGCCATAATTTTACTCCTTTCTTTAAGTTTCTATGCAAATATATAAAACTGTTCAGAATTGAACAAATTTATAAGTCTATTTTTTTAAGAAACCTATCAAGTTCTTTTTGATTTAACACTTTATTATCATAAATCACTCCGTTATCGGAATTTCCGTCATACAATTTAACGGACTTGAATTTATCTTTCAATGGAGTTTCTATAACCTTTTTGAAAGATTCGGACGCGCCTTTATGTCCTTTTCTCGCTATTTCTGTAGGAACATATCGTTTTGTTCTCTCAAAACGTTTCTGTATTCTATCCAAAGCCGTATCAAAATCAGTTGCCACTCCTACCAAATGAACATCATAACCTTGTGCCTTCAAGTCGTCAACAAGTTTTTCAAGTTTTGCCGGATTTCCAAAAACAGCATCTTTCACAAACGAAGATTTAGATTTTATATATTCGTTATCTATCGCCTTACCTATATCCGACACTTCCTCGTGCACATAAGAAGCCGCCTTCTTCGGATCTATCCCCTTCACTCTTTCATAATCCGGTATCATATCGCGCATATCGTCCACGTCAATAACTGGGAGCTTGTCTATAGATGGGTCTTTCTCCTTCATCTTCTTAAGATAATACCCTTTGCCCGAACCACCACCGCCAAGCATTAAGTAAGCACGCGGTTTTGTCTCGAATAGCATTTTCTTCCGATATTCGGACTTTATTTTGTTATGCACTTTAATCTGTCTGTCTCGCTTCCACGCACTACCTTCCTTATAAAGGTCTTCCGTTGTCTTGGTTAAGTCGGCTTTCTCTTCCTCCGTAGCTTTTCTTTTCTTGTATGGCAATCCAACAATACCAAACTTCCGGTTTACCGCGTTGTTCACATACACACCTTGTTGTGCCTTCGCAATCTCCAGAAGCCCGTCATACATTTCTGGTCTTCCCAAACTCTTTTCCAAAAGAGCCTTGTTTATATATCTTTCTAACTTTAAATCATCGAAACTTTCCATAATTCCTTATTTGTAAAGATTTTTTAAATAATAGTCAACTGCTGGTTTCATTATAGGATTATCGTTAAACGATTTGTATTGTGCGAACGGGTCTTCCTCGTCTTCCGGTACACCTTCCGGCTGCTGTCCAGGCTGTGAAGCTCCGAACATTTTATTCTGTTCTTCTGCCTGTTTCATCCCCTGGTACACCTGGTTAAGAATGATGTCCTTTTCCGGGTCAAAATCCCTTCCGTTATACTTCTTGAATATATCCTGCATGGCAACCATGCCGCTACTCAGTTTTTCAGAATCCAGTTTTACCTGTGCTTCTTCGTCTTCCACCTCTATTCCGGTAAATGCAAACTCGTAGTTTTCGTCCAACTCGCTCACAATATACTTTGTAATGACACCCTGCAAGAATATCAATAGAGGCTTCAATCCTTTTTCCCGGCTGTGCTTCAATCTTTCGCGCTGTCCGTCCTGTCCGAATATCTGCTGACTTTCCTTGAAGTTAAATCCAAGCTCGGACGGGTCTATACGATATACGGAACATGTCATTATGATAAGAAACTTTATCCACTCGTTAAATTCCATATCACGATTGCTAAGTTTCTGTAAATCAACCCATTCCAAATCGATACCGTTTATAACGGGTGTGCGGTGACTGTTGCTTACCCCTGCCATCGTCTGTGTCCATGCCTGCCGAAACTCTTGTAACGTACTGTTTGATATATTAGGGTTCTTTATATTGATAAACCCTTTAGGCTGAGACCCTTGGCTAAAAAAATTCGCATTATAGGAAAATCCCCACAATATCCAGGTTATGATATTTATCAATGTTTCCAATTCCGACACTCCATACCCGTTTCTTCTTACATCGGACGTCTTGTTTCTGATACCGAAACCAAGCTCCCACGGGTAATACAATATCGGTTCCTTCGTTATAGGATTATGCAGAATCATTTCATCCCACACCATACAATAACGCGGCAAATGTCCCTTGAATCTGTACTGCTCGAAACCTTCCCTTTGTCTTGGGTCTACGCTGTCAAGAAAACGTATCAAAGAAGCGTCCACAGCGCGGAATTTCTGCAATTCCCACATTCTGTTGCGCACCATCTCAAATGCCAACTGGTCTAATGTGAGACTGTCCGACATTATTTTACTTACAAATTCCTGCAAGCTGTCTACATTGTCCCATTTGTCCGTCCATCCTCCCTTTTCCAGGAAATCAACTATCTTTGAAATCTTTTTCTTGTCCTCATTTGTCAATTTCTCATCCCCGATAGAAAAAAGGCTCTTCTTTTTTCTGATTGTGAAGCCTTCCTTTTGCTCGTCTTCCGAAAAATCCATAAAGTTCATTATCTGTTCCACGCGTGTAGACACGATACTTTTCACTATATGAATGTCCCCCATCCGGCGCAATACGGAAAAGGACAGAACCCCTTTAGAATCCTTGAATCCTCTTCCGTTACCGGATATGTCGTTAGGGTCAAAGAAAACAGACTGAATTTTTGTAGGCTGTCTATTGATTTCTCCCAGATACAAATTAGCCTTCATTATCTCCCCTGCATCGTTTGAGTTTAACGCAGCCTGCAATTTGCTTTGGAATGCCATAGGTGCAGCTTTTTGCAGCCTGTCTATCTCTTCAATGGACAAACTCGAAAGACTTGCAACCAAATCCGGCTTTTCCGCTTTTTGTATTATCTTTCCTTTTCTCTTTCCCATCATGAATAAATTTTAAGCTCCAGCCAATTGAGTTAAATTCACGGTAGCTTTCTTATCTCCTTCTACTGCCGTAACAACTGCCGTTCCGGTACGCTGTGCGCCAGTATTTACATCCGCCACTACAGAATATTCAGTAGAACCCTTGGTAAATCCCGTACCACTCACTACAGTAGTGTAGTCAACCGTCATAGGTGAACCGTCATTCTTCCCGTTCACTTTCTTCTGCTTCTTGCTTGAAACACCGAATATCTTTGTTTCTCCTGCTGCTGCAAATGACAGTGCTGTCGGGTCTGTAGTCAATGTGTATTCGTAAGTGATTGCTGCTGCAAGCT